>JACCDJ010989557.1_pt1 | contig 36240 bp, 61 predicted proteins | sample 7444481 | NCBI WGS metagenome assembly JACCDJ01 (sample SAMN15323435, study PRJNA562643) | freshwater metagenome | isolation source: river surface water | place: USA:Blue River Watershed | collected 2017-08-15
ACATCTTGTCCAGCTTTTTTTGCGCTTCGCAGCGTGTGTCAGGCTGGGTTACGGCGTCTGTTTCAGCATAATTCATTTCTTGTCCTTAAACCACTCTGGTTTGATAAAGCGAAGTTGATACACACGGCCCACAGGTACATCGTCACCCCAATGAGAGACTGCACCTTTTGTGATGCCAAGGATTTTGGCAAGTTTGATCGCACTGCCAGCGAGTTTGATGGCGTCTTGTTTTTTCATGGGCTGGATTATAGTTGATTCCTCTAAACTGTATAGACCCCTCAACTTAGTCGGGATTACTTTACTCGACTGTTGAGTTGTGTATACTCCCCCTACGCTCTGCATGGTGCAGGGTGTATCGAAAGGAAACAATGAACGAGTTTGACGGAACTTTTGAACACTACCTTGAAGAGTGGTCAACAGATCACTTCCCGAATGTGATTGTTGGCTACAACTTCTACAAAGGCGACAAGTCGGTGGGTGAAGCTGACAACTACGAAATCACCGTACTTCGTGGCAAAAAAGACATCTGGCGATTGATGAGCGATGTTGAGCAACACGAAATCGAGCAAGCCTGTAAAGCACACATGAAAGACGACCATGACCGAATCTAATCCAAGCACCCGTAAATTTCCCCGCGAAATGACCCGCCCCAATCTCAGTATTGAAGGCCCATACAAATCAACAAAGACTGTCACAGTAAGCCAAGAGTTCAGCTTTTGGTTTTGCATCGTGATGGCTTTTGCAGCAGGTTTCTTGACTCATCTGTTGTGGGGCGCAAAATGAAAACAGTTGAATTGACGGGGTACATTTATTTCTCTCAATACGATTGGGAACCACAAGGCAGGTTTGTAATCTCTGAATACCCAAGAGACATTACCGAGGACGAAAACAAAAAATTTATCTCAGAGGAAAAGTTTGTTGTGACCGTCCCCGATCATGTGGACATGAGGCAGGCAAAGATTGACGCACTAAACGCAGAAAAGAAAAGAGTCGAGGCAGAGTTTGCTGCTAAAGTCACACAAATCAATCGTAAGATTAACGAGCTATTAGCTATCGAGAACACATGAACGACAAGACACATTACAGAAAAGCCTTTGACAGCCCGTATCTAAGCGCGGCTGACATTGTTGAACCCACGGTCTTTACTGTGGCAAGAGCAGCTCTAGAGATTGACAAAACCAAGCAATCCAAAGAGCAATTCAACACCATTTACTTTGTGGAAAAAGAGATTCGTGCGGGTGAAAAGCTCAAGCCTATGGTTCTCAATGCCACAAACAGCCGTGTGATGAAACAACTGACAGGCTCCCCATTCATCGAAGATTGGGCTGGCACAAAGATCACCATTTATGTTGACCCGAATGTCAAGTTTGGTCGCGAAACAGTCGAGGGTTTGCGTATCAGCCCCGTCCCTCCAGCCGCCAGAAAAGCCCCTGAAAAGCAGTCAATCAGCGATGAGCGCCTTGGCAAAGCTATCGAGGCAATTAAGGCTGGCACATCAACCACGGAAATCCTGAGAGGCCGTTTTATCCTCACAGACGAACAAGAAAAGAAACTACAACATGAGCTTGCAAATTCCTAAGTTCCGCGCCTCATCATTAGCGGAAATCATGACTGACGCTAGAGCAACTGGCAAGGTATTGTCTGTCGGCGCTGTCACTGCTGTCACCCAGCTTGCCAAAGAGTTCGTCTATGGCTACGACCAAAAGGTGTCGTCTAAATACATGGACAAAGGCTTGCAGGTCGAGGACCGTTCCATTGCGTTGCTCAACGAGGTGATGTTCACCAACTTCACCAAAAATACCGAGCGCAAGACAAACGATTGGATTACGGGTGAGTGCGACATCTTTACTGGCACAAAAATCCACGACATCAAATCGTCTTGGAGCTTGCAAACCTTCCCTGTCTTAGCTTCACAAGGCGAAGATAAGACCTACGAATGGCAAGGTCGCGCTTACATGATGCTGTGGGATGTGGATGAGTTTGAGATTGACTATTGCTTGGTCAACACCCCCGATCACCTCATCGGTTACGAGGACCCGTTGATTCATGTTGTCGAGCACATAGCCCCCGAACTGCGCGTTACTCGCGTGGTTTACAAGAGGGACAAAGAACTAGAAGATAAGATAAAAATCAAAGTTGAAGCGGCTCAGAAGCTCTACATCGAGTTAATTGAGCGAATCGGAAATGAACACAAGTTTTAAGGAACAAAAATGTTAAATCAAGTACAAGTAATCGGTCATGTTGGCAAAGATGTGGAGGTGCGCTATACAGCCGCTGGTGAGGCAATCGCCAACTTCTCCGTGGCTACCACAGACAAATGGAAAGACAAGCAAACAGGCGAGGCTATGGAGGCTACCGAGTGGCATCGCATCAGCTTCTTTGGTCGCCGCGCAGAAGTGATTGGCGAGTATGTCCGTAAAGGCACATTGATGTATGTGCAGGGCAAGCTCAAGACACGCAAGTGGACAGACAAAGATGGAGTAGAGCGCTATTCCACAGACATTAGCGGAAACGAATTTAAGATTCTTTCCCAACCCGGCAACAGGGCAGATAAGCCCCAAGCACCACAGTCACAAGACGGTGGTTTTGACAACGATGTTCCATATTAAGGAGTTAACATGAAAAAACTGATCGCAATCGCGCTGCTCGTTGCCTCTGGTATCGCTGCTGCATCCTGCCCAATGTCCATGCCCTACCGCTGCGTCATGGGTTTCAACGGTAAACAAATCTGCGGGTGTGGTGTCTAATGGCTCAAAGAATCTACATCATCGGTACACCCGACAACAAAGTTCGTCTGGTCAAAGCATCGACACGGGCACAAGCCTTGTCTCATGTGGCTAACACGCTCTTGACACTTCGCATTGCTAGCCAAGATGATTTGGTAAAGTCTCTTGGTGATGGTGTCGAGGTGGAGAACGCCAAGTCACCAGATCAAGTGGAAATGGATATTTAATTAACGGGGCGAAAGCGGATGCTGTGCGAGTTCGTTGAACCCGTGTGGTTGGCATAGTGCAGCGAGTAGCCCCACCTTACAGGACAAGATATGAAATTCAACGGAAGTGATTACATCCCAGAACGGGACGATGTTCGTTTAACAGGCCAAATTCTTCGGGTTTGGGATGTTGTAAAAGACCAAAAATGGCGAACATTACGCGAAATTGCCGATTTAACTGGCGACCCAGAGGCAAGTGTTAGCGCACAACTTAGACACCTTAGAAAACCTAGATTTGGTGGTCACACGGTAGAAAAAGAGTACATCAACAATGGGTTGTACAAGTATCGAGTGATTCCATCGGAGGTTAAATGAGTGACCAACAATTAACAACTTTGCTGATAATTGTGCTTGCTGCTGCAATTTTGGATTGGGTGTTCTGGCGATGAAATACTTTTACGAAACACTAAAAGGCATCGTGATTGGAATGATCTACATGATCTTTCTAGGCATGGTGTTTAGACTGTTTTACCTATCATTCATGCTTGGATGGGAGTTTATGCAATGGACAGTCTAGGCTTGCTTATCGCCATTTTGATCTTGGGCGCACTCATAGGATTTGGGGTGTTTATGTTTGTGATTATTCTGAAATCTGTTGACTAGATTCAAACAGCTTTTTCTCTGCGGTGCGTCTACGGACTAGACCCTTAACCTCTTTTCCGCCAGCTTTGGTCCATGCCATAAACGCTTCCGCAGCGCCTTCCCAATCTTCGCGGCCTATCTTTATCCGAATAGTAGACCGCTGAAAACTCCCCAATCCGACATTGAAGGAAAACGCGACGCAAGCGTCGAAAGCACCCTGACGACCAGCCAGATTGGGAGCAAGTCTAAGAACACCACGCTCAAAAGAAACGAGGTCATCTCGGAATATCTTAACGAGTTCTTCTTTCGACCAAACACGGTTGTCCTCCGGCTTTAATGGGTACTCAGGGCGCAGCATCCCTGTGTAGCCCTCTTTGCGAACAATGGGATATTTGATCTGATCTTGGTAGATCACATGACCCCAGCCAATCGTCCACATCGCGGCACTGCATTGGTAGGGCTTGTCCCTATACCCCTCAAACTGGTGCATCAGCTCGATGCCCTCTTTGCTGGTTCTCATTTTTTGTAGCCGCGAGAGCCAAACCAGTACCCGATGATGCCGCCAAGCATAGCCATCTCATCGTCGCTGAAAATCTCGTTGCCAACTTTGATGAGGTCCTCAACCGTGGTAATCATGGTTGGGTGAGTCCACACATACCAGCCAAGGCCAGCATTGATGAAAACAAGCTCTAGGACGAACAAATATGTGATGGTGGGTCTGACAGTACCAATGTAGGTCGAAACCCAGCTTGCTGCCTTCTCCAGCACCTTTGCGTCATGGGCGTAGGCGGCTTGGGTCATCGCGGCTTCGGTCTGCATGGATACCTGATCGGTACGCAGCTCTTCGACCTTGGCTTGGGCGGCAAAACCTTGGGCGGCTAGGGCCAGTTCGCGCTCGGTCTGAATCCGGGCAAGTTCAGCTTCGTGTTTTTGGTCTTGCTTGGATTGAAAAAGGTCCAATAATTTAGGCAGGGCTGACAGCAGTAGACCGCCAAGGGTAGAAATTAAAGATAGCATCACTTGTCCTTTTCAAGTTCGGAGAGTTTCTTTTCTATCTTGACTTCTATTGTTTTCATATCAAGGTACATCTTGACGATAACGGGGGTAATTATCAGGACAATCGCCAAAATAAGGCAACACAAAATCAAGGTCAAACGATAAAGACTTTTATCCATATTGCCCACAACTCCACCACCAGAATTAGGGTTACGAACAGGGCCACCAGAAGGTCTATTCTGTCGCTGCGGTCCGAGTCTCGTTGCCATGATTCTCTTTGTTTCCTGATTCGTTCACGCTCCTTTGCTCTTGCCTGCGCCTCAACAACCACGGCATATTTCTCCGTGAACTGCTCCCTCACAGCGCCCAAGACTCTAGGCGCACCAGCCGTTAGATTGTTGAACTCGACCATCAGAAGATGAATCTTGCGTTCGTTGCGCATCAATTCGGCTGCGGCTTTTCTATTGTTTTGTTTTGGGTTGAATGTGTTTAAGAGTCGTTCCCGTTCCTCTTCCAGCGCATCCAAAATGATCGTTTGAGCTTCCATGAATTTAATCATGTTGTCAAAGAACTTGTCCTCTATTTCTTCCCTTGTCTGCTCGTGCTCGATGTATTCATCTTTGGGTTTAGACGCTTTTTCTGTGGGTTTGTCACCAACACTTGCAGTCGGCTCGGGTTTCTTAAAGAAAGACCCGATGAGGCTCCAAACGCTTTTTGCCTCGTTGACGATTGCCTTTGCATCTTCTACCCCCTTCTTTATGCGAATTATCTCTGCCTTACCCTCTGACAAGGCTTCGCAACAAGCCCTAATTCCAGCTACCGCAGCCGTTGCTGCTTGGAAGGCTAGATAGAACTCTGGTCCCACATCACTTGATGTGCGTTATTAGCGCAAAAATAGCCCCAGCCATTCCAACAATCATCGTTCCTGTGGAGGCGATCATTATTGTTTCCATGCGCTTTAACCGAGCATTGCTGCCACGGAATTGGGCATCCATAGAATCGTTTGTGTTTTTGAGTTGGAGTTGAATGTTCTCGTACCGAAGAGCGCATATTTCTTCATGCTTTTCTAGTCGAGCATCAGTGGCGTCTATCGTGGTCATGTTACTCGTCCGCAGGCTCTGGCGTGTTGCCCTCTTCCAGCCATTTCAAATACTCTTGGTAGTCGGTGTTGGCGGGGTCAAGTGGAATGAAAGAGTCGTCTGAAAGACGCTTAATACCTTTAATATGTATGTTTGATAGGGTTGTTACATCAATTAATTTATACATGGTCATAACTCTGAGCTGATTGAATATGTTGTATCACGATACCCATAGCCGCTACTTGCTGATGAATATCCAATTTGATAACCATAGCTTACACCGTTTACAGTATAAGAAAATGTACCATTAACTGTTGTGTTTGAGCCAGAGGTAGCAATTACAGTAAATGTTGGACTAGCCCGCATCGCTGTTACAAAACTTAGAAATGGCCCACCGAGGGAGCCAGTGCTTCCCACGGCATATTCAAAATAATAGTGCGAATATTGAAAGTACCGCTGACACAAAGCCAACTCAGTACCATAAGGTCTGTAATCAAACGATGTGGCTGTGCTGCCCTCTTCAAGCTGCACACCTGTGATGTAGAAGTTGTTGTTCAGTGTTGCACCCCAGTTGACTTGACCAGATGCGCCACGGCGGTCTGAGGCGTTCCAAGCGTTTGTTGTTCCGCCTGTAAAACCTGAACCCGCACTTAAACTAAAGAAAACATACAACGCTGTTGATGTTGCACCTAAATTCCAAGTGCCTGTTGTGTCACCGGGGATGGTGACAGTCTTATATTCCCAAGTATTGGCCGAGTTGATTGTGTAAGTGGATGGGTATGATCTGTTGCTATCGTTGTTCTGTACACCAACCCCGTATGTACCTGTTAGGTTTGAACGCACCCAAAAAGAAAGGGTGACAGCCTGTGCGCCTGCTGCTCCCCACCCCAAATCGGCAACATTGACACCTTCGACTTTTTGATGCAACGCTGTAAGATCGTCGGAGGCCAAACTTGCGTCGGCAGTGGTGACGGTACAAAGCAAAGAGTTATAAAACCCAGTTGGGGCAACAGTGCTCTGCTGCATACTAGCAACAACAGAACCGGATGTGGTGCGCATGGCAAATCTATCAACGCCGTATGTGTTCACAGTGCCAGAGGCAGATATAGTGCCACCTCTTTGGTTTATTTGCATCCCGCCGTTGATGATGCGGTTCTTAAACCCTGTGTATTGAGCATACTGACCCAGCAGCCCTTGGTCAACTTGTGTTAACGGCATTATTGTTGCTCCTCTGCGGGTTCGGGTGTGTTGCCTTCCTCAAGCCATTTGAGGTACTCAGGGTTCTGATCTGTGCAAGTCAAGCGACACAAACCATCATCGTCAATGCGACCAATTATTTGAACACCGTCCATGTTTTTGTGAAGTAGCTTGTAAATCATAGTTCTGCGCTCCATGCAAGATATGCGGCTGCGTTGCCTGAAAATGCTAATGTTCCATTCCCGGCGGTCAATCCACTTGCCACGGTGAATACAGTGCTTGCCATGAACGCAGACGAAGTGTTGAAGACGGGTACTGACGAGCCATTAACACCAGACCCAGAACTATTCAGAAGCCTGTAGTGGGTTGGCTGTCCGTTTTGCTCCAGCGCAGTTGGATTTGTTCTCATTGGCACAGCGAATGGTGTGCATACAATCGCAGATGTAGTGCTATATGCTTGACCAGAGCCAAAATAATCTGCACCACCAGACGCTTGGTTTTTATAGTAATACCGCTGACACAAAGCTAACTCTTGACCATACAAGCGTTGCTCGAAAGCTGTGGCAGTTGTGCCCTCTTCCACTTGTACGCCTGTGGCGTAAAAGGTTGCGCCGTTTGTGCCGACTAAAGATGTTTGACCAGTAACGCTTCGCGCAAATGCGCCCCAGCCCGTAGATCGCGTAACGGATGAGCCTGCCCCAATTGAAAAAGTTAAATACAACCCAACTAAATTACCAGTTTGCCATGTGCTTGTGGTCGGCGCTGGGATTGTGATTGTCTTGTACTCCCATGTATTAGCAGAGTTAATCGTGTACGAAAAAACATAGGTCATTGTGGAGTCGGCGTTGTTTACATGACCTCCAAATGTGCCAGTTAAACTTGAGCGAACCCAAAACGATAGCGTGACAGAAATGCCATTTGCTGTGCCCCATGCAAAGTCTGTGGTGTTGAATCCTTCAATTGGTTGCGTGAGTCCAAAGTGCTCAGAAGCGCCCAAACTATACGCAGACAAAGATGTGAGCAGAATAGAATTTGAAAACCCTGCTGGCGCAACAGTGCTTCGTTGAATACTAAACTTACTTGCGGCGTTTTGCCGACCATACCAACGATCAAGAGTATAGAAAGCATCGTCTGCAATTGCAGATGAAACCACGGCTCCATTATTTCTCTGGTCGATCACCATGTTCCCGTTGATGATGCGGTTACGCATGGTCACATTGTTAGCGCCTGATTGCGCGATTGAAACTGCTAGTGTCATTATGCCGCCCTTACAAGTGATGCTTGGAAGTAAGAATCGTATGCGTTCCCGCCGCTAAGTGTCTGAGTTGACCCTGTAAATTGAGCGACATATAACTCTATGTAATCTGTTGTCCCGTTTAAATATACAAGGGCTGCAATATTGACATAGTACATAGAAACTGCATTCGGAGAAGTGCCGTCTTTGAAACGACTACCGTTTTTGTAAATCATCAAAATTACACTATTCCACCCATTGTTAAGCGATATTTGCCCATTTACTTGGTAGTACCCGGCAACAGTTGGGGTAAAACGATAATTTGTTACGGCGTCATAGTTTGAATTAGTATCAAATTCCTCTATGTTTACAGAAATTTTTGTATATGTGTTATTTAATATAGATTGGTTTGTTCCAGCATAAGCACTAAACGCAGGTCCTGTACCCGCCACACCAGAAGCCAAGTATGTCTGTTGCACCGAGTTGTTTGTCGCAGGAATAGCATTTAACACCGATGACACATAGAACGACACCGTGGTGATCGTGTCACCAGCAGATGCGCCAGAGGCCAAGACGATGGTTGTGCCTGTTGTAGCTGTGAAGTCAGCGGCAGCCAAGCGCACACCGTTTCTGAACACATCCACATAGCCCACTGTGTATGAGGGGATGGTGAAGGTTGTCTGACCATTGGTGGCGGTTATGTCGGTGACTGTGCGGTAGGCTGTGGTTGTTACACCGCTTGCAGGGATGCCAAGGTAGCGCACCGAGATGTTGCTTGTGCCTGTTGGTGGCGCAGCAGAGAAGGTCAGGGTTGTACCGCTGACGCTGTAAGTCGATGGGTCTTGCACTACACCTGTGATCGCCACAAGAATAGATGATGTGTTTGCCGGAGCCACCGACATTGTGAAAGCGACAGTTGAGCCGTTACCGCTAAAGGTATCGGTCAGGAAAGCTACGCTGAGAGGTTCGTTGCCGATGTATGACATGGTGTTCCTTTAAGCAACTTCGTAGTGTCCGGTCACCATAATTGCACCGGTGGAATCAAGGGTAATTGTGGCAGCATTACCACCGCCAGTAACATATTGCGCAAGTAATATCTGAGTGCTACCGTTAATAATGTATGCTTGAAAAACATTGTTTGCACCGAGGGTGATGGCTGTATCCATGTAAACCGTCACCGTGTAATAAACATTCGTCGCTCCGGTGGCAGTAAACGGCAAATCTCTTACGACCATAAATCCACCAGCACCAGATAAATCTGTCCATTGAAGCCAAATCGTAAAAAAGCAGCGATTGCCTATTTTTTGATAGCGGCCTTTTTGACCGTTAGCCCCATAAGTTCCAGTACCTGCTGAGGCTGAACCACCAATAGTCGGCGTAAAAATACCCTCTTCGTAGTCATCCAATGTGTTTAAATCAGACGAACCACTAAAAACAGCAGGGAAGGTAATGCCAGAACCAGAACCCGAAGGCGTAGCACCGCCAACCCCCATTGTGGTGGCAATAATTGGCGTAGTCAGCGTTTGACTAGGCGCTATGCTATTGGTTTCGATTCTGCTGATTGGCATGATTAAACCTCGGGTGTTTGTGCTGCAACTTGTGCGTTGTATGCGTCAATGACTTCTTGTGTCCAAGCTGCGTTGCAAATTGCAACCACATTGGCTGGTTGACCTGTCAAATCTTGACCGGGTGTCAGTGATGTGCGGTGGTAGGTTTCGCTGATCTGGTTGCCATCTTCCATGATGCGCGTGGCTTCACGGTAAAGAACGATGCCGTTCTCTGTGACGGTGATCTGGTCAACGACTGTGGTTTTGGTGAGTGACATTTTTGTTTCCTTTGTGTTGTGTCCAGCCTGACCAATCCAATCAGGCTAATGAACTTTGTGGTTTAACTTGCTCTGTAAGATATGGCTCCGGTAACATACATACTTCCACCCTTGTAGCCGCTACGAACTTGAGACACAAAATACGAAGCATTTGTTAGTCCGCCGTTGTAGTTGTTCTGAAACAAATTCAAAGATGAGCCACCGTTTCCTGCTTGCATAAAAAAAGTGTTTGGGGCGGAAGGTGCATTTGTGCCAGACAATCTTTCAGTCATCACGCAAGCAAGTCCTGAATCTGCGGTCACTGTAAAGGGCAATCCACTAATACTCATTATCGAAGCATCTTGGGTCGTGTTAGTAGAGGCCACTATTATGTAAACAGAAACTGTGACCAATCCACCGATTTTTACATATGTGCCAATTTGCGCACCGTACGACAATGTACCAAGCAAGTTGATAACTGGAGTCCAAGTCCCCTCTTCGTAATCATCTAGCGTTTTTACATTTGATGATGCGTTTGGAGTTACTGGGAAGGTGATGCCAGAGCCTGATGCCGATGCAGCAGCGCCACCAACACCAATGGTTGTTGTGAACGAAGGTAGGCTTGCCAATGCAACTGCGCCTGTGCCTGTGGTGCTGCTTAATTTAGCTGTTGTGACTGCGCCATTTGCAATATCAGCGGTAATGACAGCGCCCTCTTGAATCTGAGCTGTTCCCACAGTACCTTGACCCGGTGCAATGACTTGCGTGATCGGGCTGGTGTAGTACACATAGATGTTCTGCGTACCGCTGGGTGGGGCAGAGGTGAATGTGATTGTGTTGCCGTTGACAGTGAACGCATCACCGGGCTTCTGAGGCACATTGGAAATAACCGCCTGAACCTGTGCAACAGATGCCACAGGGCGTGACAGCGTGAAAGCCGTGGTCGAGCCGTTACCGTTGAAGAAATCAACAGCAGGCGTAAAAGCCTGTTGGGTCGCTGTATTTCCTATGTAACTCATGTAATCTCCAGCAAGGAGGCAAAGCAGTCACCAGAGGTCGCTGCACTGTTGACAACAGCTAAAACATCGGATGGCTGCAAAACAACCTTTTGATCGCCACCAACAATCACCAAAGTGCCACCAACAGGAACCGTGGCTCCTCTTATCAAGTAGTAGTTGACAGCAGAGCGAGTGATGTATGCGTCAGTTGTGATTGGTGAAGATGAGGTGTTAGCCATCGACAAACCAATCAGGGTTGTCTGAGTTGCTGATGGGCAGGTGTAAACAGTAGCGGCTGATGTGCCGACATTCTTGTTTGCAAATGATTTGAAGGTGTTTGGCATGATTTATCCTAACGCAATTGCCATCGCAATCGCAGTTCCAGCGGGGTCAACTTGTAAATTTGTCTGAGCACCTGAAACTGTGCTTGCGCCAGTTCCGCCATTGGCAAGAGGCAGAACCCCGTTCACGCCAGCGGTCAAAGATACTGTATTGTTTTCCCACAATTGTGTCGATGAGTTGTAAACAATCGTCTGACCATTTGTAGGTGTCTGTGCGCTTACATTGTGTAGTTCGTCAAGCTCATACCCGTTTTGAACCTTGACAAAAATCTTGCCTTGGGTTGGGTGGGAATACTCAACAACACCAACATAAACCAAGTGATCTGGCGCATAAGGCTTTGTGGTTGTCACGCCGCCAGCAACTGTTGGACTTAGGTAAAGCTGTGCACCATTCGCATAAGCCGAAGTGTCGATGTTGGTAATCAAACCAATCACGGTCACGAAGCCGTTGGAGTTGTTTGCCAAATCAGCCGTAATCATGCCAAGCGTTTGAGCGCTGGTCGCGTCTGATGTGGCAAGAGCTTTACTGACCGTTGAAAGCTGTCCTGTCGCGCCAGAAATGTAAACCACGGTCCCTTTTGTCAGGGTAGCTCCGCTGGTGTTTCTGACTTGAACCAAGACATTGTAGGTAGACGCAGAAACCGCAACACTCAGATCGCGTGTCGTGGAGGTTGGCGAAGTGATCGTGACGCTGCCATCGGTCGAGGTGATGTCAGACAGTGCGCCAACACTTGCCGCAGTCAGAACAACTGTGCCTGTTTGACCGTTGACGGAGGTGACCAGATCGGTGTTGTCGATCTTTTGCCAAACTGAGCCATCAAAAATCGCCCAATCGTTGACAGCCCACTCAGCAATCCCGTTTAGGTTGGTCGTGCCAGCTACCGACACGACATAGTAATAACCCTTAATACCCACGCTGGAGGTGAGCGTGGGGGTGTTTGTTGATGCGTTCCAAGTCCCTTGGTATATAAGACCACCCTTAAGGGAGTTTGGAATCTGAGACAGGGGCACAGTGCCACCAGAATCGAGCGTGGCGACCCCGTTTGCGACTCCGGCATCTAGGGTGGCAGCAGTACCCAAACCGAGGTTTGTACGCGCTGCTGATGCGGTTGTGGCTCCTGTGCCGCCCTTGTTCACCGGAACGGTGCTCAGAGAAATCTCGTCGCCAGTGACAACGATGGGGGAAATTCCAAAATAGGTCGTGGTGGCGATTGGCCCAACCACAGAGGTCGTGCCATCGGTGAACTCAATCTCAAGATACTGCTGGGTATCAATCGTGATCGGCGTGATGCTGACAATGCCGTTACCAGCCACACCACGGTCAATCGTGATGACTTGCGTAGGAACTGGCGTCAGCTCAAGAGTGATGTTGTTTGCGTCTTGAACCGTGATGGAGATGTTAGCCATAACAACTCCTTAAACCACAACCACACCGTCAGAACGAACGAGAAACATCAAAAACACGATGTTATCTTCTGCGGGGGTTGGGCTTGTTGCCGGAAAGCTCATCTTGATGCGTCCGGTAAAACAAACAGGGTTCTCGGCGTTGATGTCCAGCTCGGGATCGCTTGAAATCAAGCTCCAAGTGCTGTCGTCAATGATGAGGGTGAAAGAGCCAGCCGCATCGTTGCGATTGGCAATTGTCATGGTAACGGGCGTGGGAGTTGGCGTGTAGTTGCCAACATCGAATGTCAAGCCGTTGCGGGTGTCTGTGAGGTTGGAAACTGTGCGTCGAACGATCTGTGCGTTGATGGTCACGCCAGTGAGGTTTACGGGAGTTCCGGCTGTGGCAAGTGTAAGGTTCCAGTATGTTTTCTGGTTCCAAACCAATTCACCAGCAATGATTGGATTGTCGAACCCCGAAACTTGCGTTAAGGTGTTCTGCGAAAAAAGTGCCATTACATTTCCCTGAACTCAGGTTGTGACGCTCCCTATGTACTCACAGGGCTACGGGTAATGTCTTGTCTTGTGGTCAGATTCTAGCTTTGAAGCAATATTGCATCAACAACTTTTCCAACAATTTCTTAGGTGGTTGGCGGGGTAGGCCAAACAATGTTGGATGGGTAGCCGGATTGAGTCGTGATGTCACGAAGCTGCTGCCTATAAGTCGCCCAAGATTCTTTTGTGGCAATCGAGACATCAGGGAGCTGGGTCCAATCGCTTGCAAACAAAAGGGTGTCCCTTTTTGTTCTGGCCTGTGTGTCCAAAACATCGTCCGATAAATCTTGCCACTGTTTGATCGCATAGTTAAATACGCTGTCTTTATTGGGCTTTTCGGGCATATCGACAACTTGACCATCCTCAACATATTGAGTATAAGGGTCGCCTTTTTGCTCAATCGAAGAATAAGAGTCATAGGCGGACAGGTCCATGATTTCTATATCGCCACTGAATGTGGCAATAATTTGTCCTGTGTCCTGATCGAAAAATGTCTTGATTTGCATATTATTTCTTTAGGATGAAAACAATCCAATCGTAAGACGATATTGTTGTTGTGCTTGCCGAGTATGTAACAGAGCTGCCGCTTCCAGTGTCGTTGGCAATAACGGTGGCGTCAGAAAGAATCACGCTTGAAAAGTTTGTAGATTCCCAAGCGATAGGCATTCTAAATGTTCTCAGCGAAGAACCGTTTTTGTTGATGGTGCAGGTTGCCCAATAGTTCGGGGCGGTCACTGTATAGAAGGTTCCAGTTGACTTAGCCTGACAGAAAATTATTATAGAAGAGCCTGATGGCGCGGTCAGTGTGATGGATGTTGTTCCGGTGGCGGATACGGATGAGCTAACCGCATTGTTGGAGATGTTGATTGTGTCAACGGCGTTGATTGCAGAGGCGGTCAAAGTTCCCGAGAATGTGCCCGTTGCAGCACTTAACTCACCAGCAAATGTTCCCGTTGCGGCACTTAAAGACCCCGAGAATGTACCTGTCGCAGCAGACAAAGCTCCGGCAAACACAGTTCCTGCTGACAAAGTGCCAGCGGTAATTGTGCCCATGTCCACAGTGATTGCAGACAGTTGACCAACCTTCAAGTAACTGATGTAAGGCGTTGTCCAAATGGTTGTGTTGGTTGCTGGGTCATAGATGCCATCAGACTGATACAGAGAATTTGTGCTTGATGGGTTGGGGTCAGAAGCTCCCCATGTCGCAGAAAAGCCCCATGTAGACAATGATTGAGCAGACGATGGGTATGAGCTTCCGCCGCTGGTGCTGATCGAGCCGCTGACAGGCGTTGGATTGCCTGCAACACGCGCAAAGGTCTGACGCGCAGAGCTGCCGTTTGTGCCGTTTTGAGCAATCGCAGCAACCGAAACGCCAGTTGTCCAGTTCACCGTGGTGGTGGCTGCTGCCGTTGGGTTTGTGATGCTCTTGGAGGCCATCCACAGCCTGATGTTGGAAGTGCCGGGGTTGGCTGGGATGGTCACAGACCAACCATCAGACGCTGTATAGGCGCTGTTTGTGGCGGTGGCCCATGTGTAAGTTGAGTTGCCAGTTGGGTTTGATGGGGTTGTAGTCAACCATTGGTACAAATAGACTGTGGCAATCTGAACCGCTGTGCCCACAGGAGTCCAAGAGAACGACGAACTTAATGGGCTGATTTTTGATTGGCTGATGTCGTTGCCAACCACGAACCCAAAGTAATAGGTTCCGATAGGCAAGACATTGTTCAGGAAATCAAAGTTCGTGGCGTTTGTGAATGGCTGAGAAGATGGATTCTGAATTGTAGACAGCGCGGTCCAATCAGATGCGGTTGGGCTTGCTGATGTCGTATAGAAAAGGTTGATGAATGTCACGCGACCAGTTGTGGGAATGGTCACACGAACATCAAACGATGGGATGTTGGCAGTGGGTCTGCTGGCAGATACCGATGGTGCAGACAGTGGCGAAAAATAAGATGGCGCAGCAAGTCCGCTGTTGGGCGCTGGTGTGTACTGCGATATGCTCTTGTCGTCATAGACCTCGGAGTTGTATTCAGACAACTCAAGACGAGCACCCAAAGTGCCATCAGGCATCGAGGCTTCGTTCACGCGCATTACTCGGAATGGCTTTTCATCCCAGCCGTAATCGTCATTGGTCAAGGCGATGACTTGTCCGGCATCAACTTGAATGCCGTAGTAGGTCGTGCTAAGGCTGACAATCAAATCTTCACGGGCTTGTTCAAGCACTCGATTGGCAATGTATTGCGCCTGAATGCTGTTGTTGGTCATGTCAATAGTCATGGTGTACTTATTGACAGGCTCGTTTGGATACAGGAGGCCAGAAGGTGTTTGGATGTTCACATACGCAGCTTGGTCACGGTTGTCTGTGAATGGGAACTTGGCCTCGATCTGATTGATAGAACTTGTGATGTCGGTAGCGCTGACACGAATCTCGCCAATGATGTTAGTGTCGTCAAAGTAGTAACTGATGGACTCAGCCTTATTGATGACGATTGACCATTTGCCAGACGCTGCGTTGTAAGCCATCCAGCTATCGCAGGCTGTGAGTATCTTGTCCACATTGCTCAGAACTGTGTCGCCAGTATTGAGGACGCCGTTAATCCTGTAACGAGGCTGACTGCCACCGCTAAAAGTGATTGTCTGATCTGAGTATGTGTTCAGAGCTGTTACGCTGGCTGAGTCAATGTAAGCAGGGTCAACAGCGCCGCCATAGATGCTGTTGGTCATGTAGTCATACCAAGCATCGCCCGGACGAGCAACAGACTGCCCGTTAAGGTAATGGCTGACACGGAATGTCAATGGCTGCATTTGGGTGGTGTTGGCCTCTCGGCTGTAACCCAGCTTGACAATCGCAAAACCCAAGCTATTCATTTGGCGACCAGTAGAGGGCCAGCGATATGTCGATGCAATATCAGAGCCACCCATAACTGTGCTTGGTGCGCTCGATGTGTTCACGGGCGTAATGACGCCAGCAGCATTTGATTTGTATAAGTAGATTTGCAGCAGATCGCCAGCAGCTACGGCTGTGTCCACATTACCAGCTTCATCGGTAAGACTTGCCACAGCAGCAGTATTGCCAGTTGTCTTAAATGTAATGAGGCGATCACCAAAATACATCTTGGTTGTGTCAAAACCAAAATTTCCGTTGTCACTTATGCTGCTGATCGCCAAGACATAGTACATTGTCTTTTGATCTTCGGACAATACTGCGTCAACGAAAGTGCCGCCAAGGTACGCATCACCATAAACAACTGGAATGGTGTTTTCTGAGCTTGGTGGAACTTGCTGACGATTGCCTGAGTCTTGCTGATTGAACGCTCCGGGCTGCTCACCAAATGTGCGCGTCACGACTTGTGACACAGCATAGTTGACAGCAAAGGCCGTGAAGTAATAACTAAAACCAGTTAAGCCAAGTTCGGCGGCGACTAGAGTACCCGGCATATTCAATCCCTATAAAAAGTAACATCCAAAGGCTTGAAGCCCCTTTTTGTGTAATCAATCAGCGGACTATTCACCATCACCGTTGTGCAGATGTAGTCCACCTTTTTCTCTTCCAGCATGGTCTGAGCCTTTTGCTCAAATGTTTTCCACAACCTACCGCCAATGCTTCCGTTGCGAAACTCGGGCTTAACCCACCACGCCAACTCTCTCAACTCAATCACGCCCGGACACCAGACATTTCTTGTCTTGATCGCCGCAAGCATACCTTTGAATTCGTCGTCCACCAAGACGAATCCTCGACCAACAATCAAAGAAAACAACAGGTGGCTTACATGACCCGCATCATGGTTTTCGTCAAGCTGCAAAGCCTCCATAGGAGCCTCTTTCGCATAACACCTCATCATCTCAACGAGGGCGGGAATATCTTGTCTTGTGGCTTCTCTTATCATTACGCTGGATTTGAGTTATCTGAACTTGTCACTTCTGTTGATGATTGGGTCTGACGCTTTGGTGGTGCGCCAAAGTCAAAGTATGTGTTTGAAATCTCTGAAACCCGATTCATTGATGTGTCGCCGGAATACAAGAATTGCCAGTTGTTTTTGTTTGTTCTCACACCAGCAAGTCTGTTTTCCAAAATCCTGCGCATAGAACTGCAAGAAATGCTGCAAGTAGCGATGCGGGTTCTCGTTTCAGTATTCCAATCTTCGGTGATGCTGACATTGTTTACGATGCCTTGATAGCGCTTGAAGAATTGTTGAGTAGGGGTCGTGATGATCTGGTTGTTGGAGTCCAAGAATCCGCGCCAGATTTCAACGATTGAGCCTTTGATGTCGCTGGACAAAATCAGGGAAATGTTGGACGGGTCAATACCAACAAGCTGAATACTCATGTCGTCTGATGTTGCCTTAATGTCTCGCTGCACATCTCCAACAGTCAATAGCGAACCAAGGTTTGTAAAGGTGATGCTGTTGACCGTGATTGCGCTTGCTGCGTTACAAAAGGTGTAAACCGTAGGAGATGTTTCGCCAACAGTAAGTCGCACAAACTCGGCGTGGCGGATTGAATCGCTGCTCAGTGCAGCCATCGTGGTCATACGATGTACTCCCTAAAAACAAAAGGTCCATCCCATTGAACAAATGCACCATTTGCCATTGGGTTGAGTGTGTAAGTTGGGCAGCTCTCAGCCACAACATTGAAGGTGACATCAGAGCCGACTGCGGTCAAAGTTCCTGTCGATGGAGAGCCGATGACAGGGCGGTTTAGACTCACAGATACAGTAAACGCAGAGCCTCGCAGAACATCTGCTTTGACCTTGTATGAGTAATCGCCAAGCTGAATAAAGTCTCCAGCTTTGAAGATCACAACCGAAGGGGCGACAGATGGAAGGTTGCCCACGCTGATGACTTGTGAGTTTGCGGCTGGTGCTGACGCCAGCGTCAAAGCGTTGACTTGAGGTGTGGTTAGGTCACCCTGATAGGCTGTGAACCAAGACAAGTTATCAGAGGCAAAGGTGATGGTCTGAGGATTCTGACGGTCTGCGTTGTCGATTGACTGAATGACATCGCGCACTTGTGGGTAATACAAATACTGATGAGGGATGATAGTAAACACCCAAGGCACAGCGGTGAGGTACTCGGCGGTTGTCATGTAACCAGCGCGGCTAACCTGCTGACCAACAACGCGCCTGTTATTGACATTCATGCTTTGTTGAATGTCTACGATTGTTTGAAATGACATTAAGACCTCCCGCGACCAATTGCAAGCGACTTTGTGGCGTATTGATTTGCAGCCCAAACAGCATTGGAGCTATTTATCAAACGGTCCTCAAAGCTCTTGGTGTCAATCGCATTGATATTGAAGTTGTTGATTGTTTTGCTGGAGCCGGAGTTCATGGAGAGCTTGTCGTTGGGAATGATTGTTCCAGCCGTTCTCGGAATGAAAAGCTCCGGTCCGCGCTCACCAACCAATGATGGAACCCCAACAGGAGGATCGCCACCGTCAGCAAAAGCCTGAGTCATGTCGTTGCCAGTAACTGAGCCAACATTTACAGCGCCTGATGTTGTGCCACCACCAAAGAAGTTGAAGCCACGGAACATGGCAAGCATCTGAGCTTTCATGGCGATAGCGATCAAATCCTGAATCACGCTAACAGCGAAGCTCTTGAAGGACAGTTTGCCTGTGCGAACAAAGTTGTCGATAGCGCTTCCCATGTTGGAATACACGGCTTGATTCATGTCGCGCAAACGCTGGAGGTCGTTCATCTGCTCGATGGACGCCTCTTTCATCTGCTGCATTCTCTCTAATTGCTCACGCAATACATTCTTGTCAACTTCATGTAAAGACTTGTTGGCTTCGATTTCTTGAAGCTGCTGTGCAACCTTGAGGCGAGACAAAGCAATCTCCAAATCTGTTTGAGAGATGAGGACATTGTTTTTGTAGATGTCGTAAAGCTGTTGCTGCTTTTGAATTTCCTCCGACTCCATGCGAATTCTGTCGGTGTACTTTTTCATCTCGTCGCGCTGAATGTCTGACTTTTCGCGCTCGGCTTTTGCAGCAATTTGCTTTTCTTTGGCTGCTAATAAGGTAGCCCTCTGAGTGGCAAATTGGAATTTCTCGTCTGCATTTTTTCTTGCTTGTTCATTTTTGGCTATGTCGATTTCGCGCTGCTTGGTTTTTTCCAGTTGAGCAATGCGATCTAGTCCATAAGCCTCGGCCTCATATTTGGCTTGTGCCTGAACATCAGCAATTTCTTGTGCGATTTGACGAGCTTTCTGAATGCCGCCAGCACCAGAATAGTCTTTGATCTTTTGGGCGTCTTTGGCTTTCTTTGCTGCCTGATCTTGGACCTTCTGCTCCTCTTTCTGAACCATCTCAGCAAGACGCTTGTACTCATCCAAAGCCCTTTGAACAACAGCCTTGTCGTAAAGCTGTGGGCTGGCAAAGAGTTCTGATAGCTTCTTTGACTGAGCGTTCAGCAACGCAACCGTGGGGTCCTCTTCGCGACCAACACTCTTGGCCCAATCCCAAAACTCTGACGCAGCGGTTTTAACGCCCTTCCAAAGTTTCTCGATGTAGCCAAGGTGACGACTCTGCGCATCAAGCTGGGCGTTCAAAGCCTCGGTGGTGTACTTGATTGCCTCTTGAGTTTTGCCCTGCTCGTTCAAAAGCTCGATGTATTTGTACTGCTCAATCGTCAGGAAATGGTAAGTCTCATTGAGCTTTTTGGCAGAGCTTGCAGAACCATCCAAAGATGGGATGAGGGACTGAGCAACCTCTGTGGCTGCTTGACCGCTTAGAGCTGCAATGCGCGTGATTGTGGAGGCTACCGACTGCAAGGACACATTGGTAAACTGACCGCTTGCAACGAGCTGCTGCATGGTGTCGCGTACATCGCCAATAGACGCCGAGTATTTTTCGCTGATGGACTTGGAAAGGCCATTCAATCTGGCTTCGGTGATGCCAGCATAGTTGCCCGTCAAAATCATGGCATTGTTGAACGCCTTGCTCTCACTCCAGCCTTGATAAAAGGCTACGCCAAGAGCGCCAACAGCGGTTGCTGTGCCAGCAACAGCCAAACGAACGGGCGTCAGGGATTCGGCAATACCAGCAAACAGCGGCTTAAATCCACCAAATTGGTCTTTCAGTTGACCACCCTGTTGCAACAGGACCATGAACGGGTTTTGACCGCCCGCCAAGCTGGTCACGATGTCAGTTGTCTGATAGCTCAAAGCGGCCTGCTGTTGAGGCGTTAAACCGCCTTTCTTCATCTCTGCTTGGTTGGCCTTTTGTGCGGATTGGGCGATCTTGTCGTAGGCCGCAGCGCGTTCCAGCAACGCCTTCTTGACGGTATCCGTGGCGTATTTGAAACGCCCCATGTCGATCTGTTGTTGGATTTCTTCGACTTTGGTGAGGGTCTTGCCGTAAGAACGGGTGGCCTGCTCAAGTTGCAGCGTCATCTTGGCTGCATCGTTTGAGTCGCGGCGAATCTCATTGGTGAAATTCTTGAACTTCTTTTGCGCGTCAGACAGTTCGCGGACAAGTTCGCCAGAGTCTAGGCCAAGGACAACGCCAAGACGAGCAATGTTTTGTGAGGCTCCAGCCATGTCTTACACCTTCTTTTTGGCTAATCTTTGAATGAACGCGCCCATCCGCGCCTCCATCTCTGATTTTAGTATGTCAACAACTTTTGTCCTATTTCTTTCTAACGACACGCGCAGGTATGGCTGGGCAGAGGTTCTGGCGTTGCCAAACTCCTGAGACAGCGAAACAGCACTCTTCTTGACCGATACAACCGCGATTGCTGCATCAGATTCGCTCACATAGTGCGATTGCCTATCCTTGTCAGTAGGGATTCGCGCATCGAGGCGGACTGTGTTTTTCAGGTGGGGTTGATCGTTTTTGCTTGCAGGACGGTTGGCGTCATAGGGCGCAAGGGCGTGGGCAGACTCTTCTACGGGGCGCATTGCGGCCTCGGCTGACTTGGTAAGGATTCGACGAAACTCTAGGTTTTCACCACGGGAGCTGATTTCCTCGGACAACTGCAAAAGCGTTGCCTCAAGCTCCGAGAATCCCTCAAGTTTGACAATCACGATATTTTCTCCAAAAAGCTCTTTGGAACACCCTTAGATGTTGCCATGAACCCTAAAAGCTGTCTATTTGTTTGAGCAGCCAGCTCCTCGTCTGTAAGGGGCGGAACAAGGTAATCGTGAGTTGATGGCAGCACATCTTTCATCTGATATGGCTTGGCATCTTTTTTCAGCTTGGAGTTGATGTTTCCCGTGGTGAGAGTGCTCAAAGCCAACAAGACAGACTTGTTCCCAATCATGCCATCAGCAAACATGATTTCGATGTTTCGCATCTCGTTGGAGGGGATTTCGTCGGGACAGCCCCCATGCGCCCAAACATACGCTCGGGCCTGTGCGCGACTGTCCCTTAAGAGTTTTTTCTGGCGTCTTTGTAGCCGGGTTGAATAGCCTCGGTGATCGAGTCCATGATCTGCATCTGAACCGCCAAAGGCCACTCCGCTTCGATGTCCTCGTAGGTAATATCTTCCATCGAGCCGCTTGCAGGAATGAGCAACCGAACATACTCGGTGATGCGGTTTTCCATTGTGAGCACAGCGGTGGCAAGTTCTTTGGTTGACTTGCCGTTGATGATGACATCATCCTCTTTGACCTCGATGCCAGCATCAGGCATATCAACAAGGCCAGAGGTCATCTCTTTGAATCGAGCTTCAAGTTTTACAGGGTCAATTTGTGTGACGCGCTGTTGAAGGGCGGTGAGTTCTGCTGTCAGAGGAACGCGAACCTTGAATTCAAATCCACCAGCGGTGAATGTTCGGGTGCGAATTTGAGAAAGCGCAGTTTCATATTTCTTGCCAAAAGCGGCAGAAAGTTTTGTCATATCGTGTCCTTTATTTTGCTTTGATGATCTTGTGAAAGATTTCTTCGTTCAATGAAATAGCGTAGTTCACCGCCTCTTGTGGAGTCAGCTTGTCAGCGTGGTGAACTGCGATATTGTGAGCCAATGCAATCGCGGTGATGCGTTGCTGCTGAAACCCAAACCAATCCTTTCGGGAATCGGCTTGGGTTACAAGAAAGCTCAAGAGGTCATTGTTGTCTTTTATCTGTACTGTCATGTGATGTCGTTTAAGTGTTGTTAGACCAGCCGTAGCTATTGCCACCGATGGGGTGGATGGTGAAGTTGAACTTGCCTTCGGCAGAGGGAGACATATCCCAAGACATACCACCGATCATGCCGTTGAATGCGTAGGCAACAGTGTTGTCGCCATCGTACACAGCAACCACATAGGTGCGCACGATTGTGCCGTTGTAGCCATCTTCACGAATCAACAACTGAGCAGTGTCAGCGGGATTCCAAGGGGCGGTAACAGCCAAAGATGTCACTTGGTTTTGGGTGGTGATCTTTGCGCCAGTACGAGCGCCAGCCACAGAGTATGCAGCCACAGCATCGTCAGCACCGAAAGCAGGGATTGCTTCGACGGGGATTTGAATGCCATCAGTGCCAGTGCCACCAGCGGATGTGCCAATGATGTCAGCAACTTGACCCGTCCATGTTGCCAACTGAGTATTGGTCAAAGGTGTTGGAGTTGCACCAGTTTGACACCAGAGTGTTGCAACATAACCGGGTAAGACTTTATTGATAAGAGCCATTTGGATTTCTCCTGAAAAAAGTTGATTGGTCTGTCTTATGCTGGAACATCAATCACGCAATCTAAAAAGATTTGCGCCATATTCTGCTCGTTGTCATAGTTGTTGTAAAGCCAATATACATCGGCTTTGGCAATAAAGAAACCGTCTGACGGGCTTCCAAACTGTCCACTATAACCGTGAAGAGATTGTAATATCTCATCGGAAATAGTGAAACCATCTTCTATCTTTTGAGTGAAGATAGAGATTTGGAAAACTGGCCTGTCGATGCCTTTATTGCTTTGTGTTTGACCCGTGTAGACGGGCTGGTGCACATTGCGAAGGTTCCAAGTCAAAAACTTGGGCTGAGTCGCAAAGTTGCGGTTGAATGATGCGTAGACGGGCACAGGGGCAACGATCTGCGCCAGTTGGTACTGAATCGCCTTGCCATACAGGACGGGATTGAGCTGTGTTGTCATGCTGCGGTCGATGGGTCAGAACGGTAACACAGGAACACAACCGTCATGCGGTCATTCGATTCCCGAACATCAGTGATACGCCATTCATTGCCGCGCCAAGTCAAAGAGTACAGATTTTGATTGTCCACAATCTGTTTCATGTTTGGCGTGTAATTGAATGTCAAGTTCACAAGGTCTTGGTACAGGCGATATTTCTCGGCAATTCTTACGCTGTTTGCAACATCAGCCACCCGAGCGCGAGTGTCGAACCATTTGGTCGAAACAGTCTCGCCCTCACCGAAATCACTCTCAGCGAAAGTGAGGTTGTTGATGGCTACATTCTCAAAACGAGCGATTGACATTTACATCACCAAAGGCTTGTATGGTCGCAACAAGACATCTACGCCAAGCGGAATGCGATGCTGAATTGGACCAGTTGTTTCGCTGCGGTTGTTGTATAAATGCGTCAGCCAAAGAAGTCCGGCCTGCTTGATGACAGGGTAAGCGGCAAGAGGGTTTGCAGCCGTTGTGTATTCGCAATACACAGGGCTTGTCATCGAGCCGTTCAGATTTGTCGGTAGATTGGCTATGACCACTTTGTTGCCAGAGGGGTCGTAGTAATACTGATTGCTTGGCACAACATTCAGCGTGGGAGGATTGTTGTCGTCCCAATACTTCACGGCATTCACAGTGACTCCGGGCAGCGCTGGGTCATTGTTTTGACTCACCGCAGGCAGGTCCAGCGTCAAAGGAGTGCCGTACAAGCTCGATGCGTTGTACCAAACGCGATAAGAAGTAGGGAAGATGGACATACCAAGGTAATCCTCGATAGCCATGCGCACCGCCACTTCTAGGCCCGTCAAATAAGAATCCTGACTCTCATCATCAAACAGGTTTAACTGTTGCGTAATATCTTCAAGAGTGAGCCAAGGGGTAGCAATATCTCTGCTGATTTGCTCTGTCTTTGCATAGTTGAACGGATTGCGCGTGGGCGCACCGTAGTTCAAATAACCGAGTTGTGCATCAGCGGACATTTTTTACCTCTTAGGCTGCGCTCATACGAACACCCGCGAACGGGTCACGCACAGACGATACCATACGCTTTTCTGCGTACATGGTGATGAAGCCGGGCTTGGTCTGCTCATACATCTGAACATTCATTTGCTCGGTGTCACCGATGGTCAAGAAGCGGGGCCAGTTTGCCAAGTAGATTGGGTAGGCAGACGACAGGTATGGGTTTGGAACCACAGGGAAACCAAACACACGACCCACGGCAGCACCGTCTGAATCGCCAACTTCCAAGAACAAGGGCATACCTTGATCGTCTTTGAGTTCACGCAGGGCAAGAATCATTGCGGGACTCATGTGCCAAGCTGTACCTTCCAGTGACCAATATTGGGCTGGCAGGGCTTCTGTCATGGCAACGATGTTGTTGTAGGCCACAGGAGAGCCGCCCAACGACACGGTGGCGATGGTATGAATGCCATCGGTGATTGATGTGCCGCTGGAGCCGTAATCGCTTGCAGAACCAGACAAATAGCTGTCCAAGCCACGCAAGCCCATCTCACCACCAGTGGATTCGGTGGTTGTGCCAGTTTGGTCATCATTCAAGACCATTGACTGACCTTCCAGTTGCGCAAATTCGAGCGCCAAGTCATCGACGATGGCTGCATCGAGCGCATTGACATCTGACAGCACAGCAGAACGGATTGGCAACTGAGCCACCAACACGCGAACTGGCAATTGCCAAATGACGGTATCAACATCAGGAGAGCCTGAGTTGGGAGTGAATTCGTAACCCCAAGGGTTTGTGGAGTTTGCTGCGTTACCTGTTTTGGCAACGAACTGAGCGTCAGAACCGTTCACGGTGATTTGGCGTGAGCCTTGACGCAAAGGGTTTGCTTGACGAAGCGCGGCAAAGGCGTCATCAAACACGACATTACCACCAACACCTGAACCAGAACCAGTTAATGCAGAGGCTTCTTTCAGGTCAATGGTGACTTTGCCACCTTCGGTAATGGCTTGCTTAATGCCGTTCAGGATTTTTTCATTGATGGTCATGGTATTTCCAATGAGAGTTAAGAAAGGAGGGACCGAAGTCCCTCCAATGGCAACTATCAGGCGGCAGTTGCAGTTGAGCGATAACGCACACCTGCAAATGGGTCGCGCACAGAGGTAGCCAAACGCTTTTCCCCGAAGAATGTGATAAATCCGGGTTGTGTTTGGTCGTAGCGACGCATCACCATGTTCAAGCGGTCCACGGTGGTGTGGAAGCGTGACCAATCAGCGAAGTACATTGGGTACAAGCTAGTTGTGCCAGCAGAAGCTGCGGTCAACTGGTTTGGAGTGTCCAAATACTTGTTCACGACCACATCGAAGCCAGCCATGCGACCGACGATGCCGGGAGTGCCTTCCAATGGAGACATACGCTCGAACACAGGAGTGCCGTTGCTGTCTGTCAAGCCACGGATTGCAGCCAACATAAATGGGTTCACCATGATCTTGGCATCTGGTGTCCAGTATTGTTGTGGCAAAGCGTACAAGAAGTTGATGACATCTTTGTAGGTCACGCTGTTGGTGGTCACGCTGTTGGTGTTTGAAGTCAACTGGTCGTAAGTAGCCAAGCTGTGCAAACCGCTGGTAGAACCAGTGCCGCTTGAGCCGAAGGCTGCGGTAGAGGTAGTGCCACCAGTGTAGGTGCTGTTAGCGCCAGCGTATTGGTTCAAACCACGCAGACCGTTTGAGCCGCCGTAAGGCAAGCTGGTCAAACCTTGGTCGTTGTTTTGCACCATTGACAGGGCTTCGGCTTGAGCGAATTCAGCCAACATATCGTCAACCACATTGGCTTCCAAACCGTCGATGTCGTCCAAAGCAGCGGTACGAATTGGGAACTGGACATTCAAGTCTTGCAAAACGATTTGCCAGATTGAAGTGTTTTCAGTTGTTGCCGAACCGTTGTTCTGAATTGCGTAGCCCCATGCAGCACCAGCATTGCCAGTTTTCACACGGAATTGATAGCTTGAGCCATCGGTAGCCACGGTGCGAGTAACGCCGCGCAAGGGGTTAGCCAAACGCAGAGCGACGAACACGGGGTCATAAGCGGTGCGACCACCCTTGCCATCACCGCCAGCGGTCAAAGCAGAGGCTTCAGCAAGGTATGCAGCGTGTTGAGCTTCGTCAGCAAACACTTGCAATTCTTTTTCGACATTGCGACCACCTTTGTAGAAGGCAGACAATTGCTCACGCATATTGCGGTTCACATCTTGACGCACAGTCTTAGCCAAAGGCTTGATGATTGCGGGGGCGGGGATAGCGGCAACTTTGGCTTCCAAAGATGCAACCATTTCGCTCATTTCGGCTTTAACAGCTTCAATGGCGGGGGCGATTTTTGCTTCAACAGCTTGGATGGCTTCTGATTGCTTAACTTCAATCGCATCCAGTTTTTCGATGATTTCTTTTGACATGATTAACCTTTCAGGCGTTTGTCGAGGAGTTTAAGGAGTTCGCGTTGCTCGATTGCAGCGAGAATCTCCGCTTCGGTCGCTTCCACATCAGAATCGCTCTGTTGAGGCGCAGGTTCAAGAATCTCTTTAGCGGCATCACGCTGCTCAAGCACTTTCTTGAATGTAGATGCGGCAGCGACCGCATCTTTCTTGGATAGCCCAACTTCACGAAGGGCTTGCTCCAAAACTTTCAGATCGGCAGTGCCATCAGGACGGAAATATTCCAGCTTGCTGACTTCTGCCATTGGGTTGTTGGGGTACATCACGACAGAAACTTCACGCAAACCACCTTTGGTGATTTGGAAGTAACCATCTTCGTATGGGTCACCAGAGCCGACAGGGAATGGATTGCCTTCTGCATCCACCATCTGCCATTCATCAGCATAAGCACCGACCGAAACACCGCCAAACATATTGGGGCTTTCGCACATGACTTGATACAGGTCTGAGCCTTGAGTTGTGTTCATGTAGAGGCGACCTTGTGCGGTCATGCCTTTATCGTCAAACTCAAACGATGTCCACTCACCCACGGGCACAGCATCAGCGTTGTGATTGACAAACATAGGCAGTGGACGACCAGCTTTGCTGAAATCTTCCGCCCATGTCATAAATGATTCGGGTTGATAGTTAAAGCGACGACCATCAGCGCCTTCGCGTGGTCCCCAAGTAGTGACGGTTGCCTCAATCTTGCCACTCGGCTCGTCGTTTGTTGCGCTTTTTTCGAGGACCAGTTTGGCCTCGCATACCATCAGATAGTTTTTGGTCATGGATTACCTCATCGACTTTAGAACGGTCAATGTCTTTTATTGTATTCGGTGGACGCCCCCTTCGTGCGGGAGGCAAACCATGTGGCTTGTATGTTGCCAATGATGCTACCACTAATCGAAAAATAAGTGACAACTTTATTTTCCAATATTCATCTTATTCTTTTGATTTCCTCCACCACCGCCCGTGTCTTGGGGTGAGGAACCCGGCAAATCTTCGCCTGCCTTTTGGTCTGTTTTCAATTCGTCACCACCCTCAATATTCGGCTTGCCCAAATATTCACGGGCTTCGTTGGGGGTGAAAATGCCAGATTCGACAGCCGCTTTTGCGTAGTTCATTTGGTCGATAGGAGCGCCCTTCAAGAAGTTGGCGGTATCGAATTGAACACACAAAGATGGGTAGCCGGGGAACAATTGTTGACGCAATTTCTCTTGCACATTCACAAGAGTTGGGTACATGGTGGACTTGTAAAACTCATCCAACATGGTTTGAGTGTTGTTGTATTTCTGATCGGCAATGCCAATCATCGCAGGTGGCACACCAAACAAACCGCAGATACGCTTCATGGTTTGAATCTTCAACTCAGCAGCTTGTGCGTCTTGCAAAGTCAAGATGTCGATGGTTTGATACTTCATGCCCTGATCGAGCAACATACCTTGACCGGGTTTTGATGGGTCCGTCTTTTGGCTTCCAGTGAGACTAGACCACGCCTCTTTCAGACGAGCAGCAATCTCTTCGTATTTGCCATTGGGGATGACTTGATCGGTCACAAACATACCGCTTGGTTTTGCGCCATTGAGCATGATGAAGTTTGCGTAGACATCAATGTCTTGATCGAGCGAAACCAACTCAGCAGCCAAGATGCCTTTGTTGAAACCAGCAGAACCTTGCCACGCAGCTTCTTTGCAGTGCATGACTTGGTGAGCAGCCAAAGGCTCGTCTTTGCTGAAACCGTAGGAGGGAGTAGACAGGCGATATGAGGGGTAACGCGCTGGGTTGATCGTGACAGCAATCAGCGTCGAATCCAGCACATACATTTCCATCGGGGTTTGAGTTGGACTCTTTTGGTCCTCTCTCCACCAAAGGGTAAATGCCTCGCCAGAAAGCTCATACCACATGAGCCACTGATACCAGAATTCGTATTTGGATTGGAAGTTGTTTGGGTTGTTCAGCAATCGAGCAACTTGACGCGCTTTGTTTTTGTCGCGCACTCCAACCTTCTCGTCTTTGGTTGCATCGAGGTAAGTGCCGTTGTCAGTTTCCTGCATGACCTTGATTGGAAGCTGTGCAAGCGCTCTGGCCTTCGCACCAACGCAGGCCATGACGGTGCTGTTGCGCGTGAGCAACGACATATCCACGGGACGACCAGCAGTGTTGGTCGCGGATGTCGTGACATACAGGATTTGGGTGTTTACTGTGGGGCGAGTATTGCTGCCCGAGTAGATGACATTGTTACCTAGAGCCGTTTGACCGAATAGCGTGTTGCTTTCGTCAGATTGGGTGGATTTACGCTTAAAAATGTCAAGAATAGCCATAGAGACTCCAGTTTTTTGTGAGTTTATCACTCAGAATAAACGCAGTCCATAAGAATCTGATACAAAAACATTGTCCAAGTGACAGTGCAAAGCCATAATCATTGCGATGATTCCGTCCACTTTGGCAGATGGGTCGGCCTCATTTTTTCTCACTTTTACATTGCCATTTACATCCGTGTAGACCTCGCAGTTGCCGAGTTGCCACCCCACGAACGGGTTGCCATCATGTTTGATAGCCTTTTTGAGAATGAGCTGTTCTGCCGTTTTCGACGGGTTGGATAGCACTGCCATTCCTTGTCCAACCTTCTTAACTGGAAGGCCGTAGGAAAAGAGGTTGGCAACAAGAGCAGCAGCGTTGTAAGGGTCGTAACCAATCTCTTTGACTTCATATTTCTCCGCCTCTGCTCGGATATAGGATTCAATCTCGTTTAGATCGGTCACATTGCCCGGCGTCAGATGCAGGATGCCAGATGCCACGGCTTGACTAAAAATCGGCTTGTAGTGGTTGGGTATCAAGTCGATGGATTCCTCGGGCAAGAAGAATTTGAACTTCGCGTATAGGTCCTCTTCGCCGTAGCGGTGCAATGTCACCACGGCATTCAAATCTCGGCTGTGCGCCAAGTCAAAGCCAATGAATGTTGCTTCGGGCTTGTCCTCTGGCAACGGGGCTATGGACTCGTCCCAATAGCGTCTATCAACCCATGCAGCGTTTGCGCTGACATAGATGTTCAGTTGCTTGCACAAGAATTCGTTTAGCGTGGCAGGCTTGTTCTTTGCCTCGTCTGCCATGTGCTGAATGGCCTCGGTGGTGACCGAAATGCCAAGCATAGGGTTGGCCTTACCCCAAATGGCTGGGTCGCTCCATTCATCGCCGGGGTCCACGCTATACAGCAGGCCAAACCACTTGAATGTGTCCTCTGCTGCGCCACGCAGCACTGCGCGGAAATGACTCAAATCCTCATAGAACTTTGTCTCTTTGGTGAAGCTGGCGGTGGTGAGATACATCCTTAACGGGTTCTTACGCGCACCCATACCAGAGTGCAGCACCTCGATGGAGCCGCGCTCGATGATCTGTGCCGCTTCGTCAATCATGGCGCATGATGGGTTTTTGCCGTCACCAGTTTTGCGGTTCTCGCGGGACAGAGCGCGATAGGTCGATGTGGAGTCGCCAGCCTTCTTTAGCTCACTGCGGTACGGGATGAACCTGCTTTGAAGCTCGGGAGCCATGTTTTCCATGATGGCCTTGGATGAATCAAAACAGATCGACGCCTGCTCTCGGTTGGTTGCCAGAGTAAACACCTCGGGACCTGTCTCGCCAAATAAAAGCTCATACAACGAGATGACCGAGGCCAAAGTTGTCTTGCCCGATTTGCGTGGAACGAACAAGATGACATCGGTAACCCAGCGCCTTGAATGGTCCTTCTTGTCGCGAAATCCGTAGATAGCAGCCAAAAACAGGACTTGGAAGCCCTCTAATTCGATTGGCTTTCCAGCATCAGGGCCTTTGACATGGCGGCAGAACTTGACGAACTTGAGGATGTGTTCGGCCTTGGATGGCACGAATTCATACGGCGCGTCTTTGCGCTCGACCATATCGAGGAAACGCTGACAGGCTAGTTTGATGTCCTCACACGCAAGTGTGTCCCCGCGCACCACCGAAGTGGCGTAGACAAACGCAGGCTCAAGCAGAGGCGAATAACTCATCTATCTCCGTGGGTGCTGATGTTTTCTTGGGACGACCACGCGCAACCACTCCAAGCTCGGCAAGGATTTTTACGGCTTTGTCCAAAGATTCGGTTCTTATCTTGTACCAAGGCGATGCGGCTGGGCCTGCGTTGTAGTAGTGCAGGTGACCAGCGCCTTCAATGCCCTTTTGCGCTTCGATCAAAGTTTCCATCGTGATGATGAGAACGCCAACCAAAAGCTCGTCGCTTGCCGTGAGTGCGCCCGTTGAATTCTCGACCTCGTTGCGAATCTGAGTCTCAAAAACCATCGAGTCCCATGTTTCAGGGTTCTTGATGTAGTTGATGATTTGCTTGGGTGCTTTTTTCATGGGAATTCCCCCGTTTAAGTTGGTAAACAGTATAGCTTACTCCTCCCCCTGACTTGCAACCCCCCTCTAATTGACCCCGCGCCTGCTCCCGTGCGGATTACCTGCATTTAAGTTCTTAATTGAGGCGTTTTTGGCGGTTTTCGCGCCTCCGCGCCTCCGTTTTGTGTGCTTTGGTATTCGTTTTAGGCGTGATGAATGCGTGATTATTGCGTTTTAGGTAGGTAATGCAAAACGCGCAACGGGTCAAAATGACGCAAAAGAATGCGAAAGTGCTAATTTATAAGGGCAAAATGGGCAGGATGTGGCGCAATACCCCGTGGCAGGGCAGGGCAGGCGGGGCAGGCAGGGGGCAAATTACCCGAAAAGGCGCGGGTAGTCCGTGGCGGTGTATTCAATCACGCCGTTTTCGGTGTAGCGTTCAAATACCCCACGGCGTTCGGCGGCGGTTTTGAGTGAATGGCAGGGTGCACACAATGAGGCGAACAAATTGCGCCTGAATGATTCGCCCCCAATTACTGACCACGGGAATACATGGTCAACATGGGCGGCTGATGTAATGCGTCCGCCCATTTTGCACCGTTCGCACAATGGGGCGCGGGACAATTGCGCCGCCCTTATGTGTGACCACGCCGCCGTTTTATATGGGGCATTGTGTGCCATTCGTTCGGCTGATAGTTTTACCCTGCCCCCGTGTGCCTCACAATGCGCCGAACCCTGCACCCGTTCGGACTTACACGCTAGCGTTGAGCACTTTGTGATTTTCGGGACTGAGGGCATACTGTATAAACTCTCATTAGGGTTTGTCCTAGGTTGACTTTTCTCAACTATGCGTTACATTGTGCACATGGGTAGCGCGGTGTTACCCATTATCGAAAGGCAAAAAATGCAAAAAGCACGATTCTATGAACTAGGCGAAAAACTCTGTTTCGCGGGGGTGAACCTCATCATTGCGGGTTCGTTGATTGTATGCGCGCTAGCGTATTTCGATGTGCTTACCAAGTAAGGGGCACACAATGACAAACGAAGAATTAACCGCATTTGTGAAAGCATATGGCAGGAATGTAGCCCAATTGCCCGAACCACGGGTTTTGGACTTTATAAACCGATACCACGCCACCGAAGAATTGGATTATTCGTGCGAAGAATCGTCAATTGTTGACGCATTGGGCATTTGGCACGAAGCCATTCGTTTTGCACTTATTCAGGGGGAAACACAATGAAAAACGCATTCACGCAATGGATGATTGACCAATACGAACACAATCAATTGGCGGATATAGCAAACCACGGATGCACGGGCGGGGTTTCGGGGCTGATTTACTACACCGAAACAACGGCACTTTACAAACGGTTCAGCGAAGAATTGCACGAAATTGTGGCGGAGTATCACGATGCAACGGGACTTTATCCGTCTTATGTAACGGATGAACTAGGGGACTTCACACGGTTCGCGAATGCCGTGGTGTGGTTTGCGGCTGAATGGGCGGCACATGAGGTCACTCAGGGCGAATACATTGAAGAAACGGAGGGCGAACAATGAACGCAAAAAATAGGTTAGCGCTTTACCGCAAACGCGCCGAAGAATCGAAAAATGAGCACTTCAAAAATTGGCGCGTGTGCCGATACGGGACGATGCACGGTTACCGCAAAAACGGGGCGCAATTTACGCATTCGGACGGGCTAATTTATGCCGATAGTTTTGAGGTTATCGGGCAAAAAATGGCTGATTGTCACGAAATTATCAGACTGAGACACACGGGTTATTTTTGTGACCTTTTGCAATATGGCGTGATTCGCGGCGCGGTGGTGTTGCTGAAAACCTCAAAAGGCGCGTTTTACATTCCCGCCACTTACTGCACCGAATGGGACGGCGTGACCCTTTACATGGAAAACGCCGAACGGGTTGAAAAAGGGCTAAGTGAAAATTGTCACGAAGGCGCAAAAGTCAGAATGGCATACATTGCGGACGGTATCGCAGAGCGTGAGGCAGAACGGGCGCGTGATGATGATGAAAAGTATCGCGCCGAAGAAAAGGTGCAGGAATTGCGCGAAGAAATTGTGCAAACCCGCGCCACGGTGCGCGAACTCATCACGGAAATAAAAAGCCACGGGGCATTCACCCCCGCAATTTGCGCCACCCTCCGCAAAACGGTGCGCGAAGAATTGGAAAGGGTTCGGGACTTACGGGCAGGGGTTGAAGAACTCACAAACCGCCCGTGGATGATTTACGAATGGAGGGGCTGAAATGTATCTGATGGATGCAACGAATGAACAAATTAAGTCCGAAGCCGCGAAAAAGGGCTACACATTCACGGACGCAGACTGCAACGAACTAAAAAACGGTTCTTTTGAGGGCGAAACCCTCCGCGAATCAATTGAAGATTATCTCAACGCATACGAAAGGTAAAACAATGAAAACTTACAAAATTAGCATGATTGTCTCTTACGAATACTTTGTTGGGGCCAATTCTTTCGATGAGGCGCAAACGAAAATTATCAAGGAAAGCCCGAACCCCGAAAGTGAAGATTTAGTCGAATGGGTTTTATTAGAAGAAAGTGAGGCGGCAGAATGAATTACATCGAAACCCAATTATTTAAGGCAATTCCCCTGCCCCTCACGGGCGACAAAAACGGCGTGATTCGCCTAAAAATACAAACTGAGCACGGCGCGTCTAATTGGTTGAATGTGACACCCCGCCAAATGATGCAAATTGAGGCAATTCTCAACACGGAGGCAAAAAATGGCGATATTTAATGAGCACGAAGTTTTCGCCGCATACATGGAGGCGGTGGAGTTCACCGATTTTGGTGAGGACGGTCAACCCGAACACGGGGCGGAGTTTGCGGAAAGTGCCAAAAATGAGGCGTTGAAACAATGCGCGGAGTTTGTGACCATGTGCGCGAATTTCGGGTTATTGGATGAATACATCAGAAAAGGCGGAAACACCGAACAATTTGGTCACGATTTTTGGCTGACCCGAAACCGTCACGGTGTAGGGTTTTGGGATAGAAATTTGGGCGGGCTGGGTGAGCAGTTGACCACACACGCGCACAAATTCGGCGAATTGTCCGCCTATGCAGGGGATGATTCTTTGGTCTATTTTGGATAAAAGGGGTCACTATGCAAAAGCAAAAAACCGCCTCAATTGGCATTTATCAAATTTTCGGCACAAAATCTGGCATTTGCGCAGATATTACTTATCGGGGCAAATTACTGACTTATGTGGAGGGCGTCAATTTGGACGCAATACACGCCACCGCCCGAACATGGGCGCGAAACCGTGGTTTTACCCATGTAAAAATGACTTATGACATTCAGGCGTTTAGGGGTCACAAATGCACCGTGAGGGCTTAACTATGCAAACCTTAAAAATTGGCAATGTAGGAGCACTTACAAACGGCACGGACGGATTGTGGCGAATCAACACAATTTGGCAGGCGGACGAATGGCTGAGTTTGCATTCAATCGAAAACGATGAGGTGCACACGGAGGCGCATTGGGACGAATTTTGGGTTTTGCTCGATTCGTTTTAATTTGCAACCGAAAGGGAAAGGGGTTCGCCCCTTTTCTTTTCGCCTGCAAAGTGAGTGAGCGCTTACTATCAAACCGAATTTGCGGCGTTTTAAGCGTTGAATTGTCTCAACTGGGTGCACACCATTAACCATAAAAATTAGCCCCATTCCTGCCCATTGTGGCGCGAAATAGGGGTGAGTTTGCGGGGTGTGGTTTTTGCTTAAGCGGGCGGTTTTGAGTTCGCTAAGTAAGTGAGTGCTCACTGGGGCGGTTTGTTAAGTGAGTGAGCACTTACTGGGGCGGTCCATTTTGTAACACTTTCGGGTTACAATGATAGGGCCAAAAAATGGCCTATACCCACCACCCAGGGTTTTTGAAAAAAAATTTCAAAGCCAAAATCCTAGCCAGATTTTTTTCTTGACTCGACCACCAGAAAAATCTTTTCGTCTTTCTGTTCGCCCTTGTACCCGCTGGCGTAAGCAGCCCTAGCCACGGCTAGAGCCTTTGCTTTGGTATCGAATGGGCCTTTGCTGCCCCAATACCATTTGCCTTTGACATTACGCAGTGGCATGGGTTATTTCAAAAAGCGCAGTTTGTAGAGTGTGGAGTTGATGAGGTTGGCAATGTTATCCACCTCGTTTTGCAGCTCTGAGTCTTGCGGGAATCCGGGTGCTCTACGCAGCTTTTCCACCTCGTCTTTGAGGTAGTTCAGATATGCGATTGGCTCGGGCGGGAGTTGGTAGTCGGCTTTGTAGTCTGTCAACAGGCCATACTTGCCTTGGAACGCCTCAACAAAGCTGTCAACAAGGTCGCCTATTTCTTCGTAGAAATTTCCAAGTGCTTGGTGGGTCGAGTAGCTGGTGGTGGACAAATGCAGAATGTGAGCATTGGTCACGCTATGCAACAGGCACATCACCATGTCCATTACGGGGTCTGGTCCCTTGTGCTGGGCTTCAATGCTGGCTTTGTATTTCATTCCAAATGTCCTCGTATTCCTGAACAAACGGGATTGGCACTTCGCTAGGCCACATCCCAAGCATGACCAATTTTCTCACGGTTCGGTAATGTGCGACAACCCACAGCTTTTTTCGCTGTTCTTTGGTCAGCATCCTGCCTTGGTCTAGCTCTGAATGGCAAGTGTAGCAAAGGGCTGCGATCAGGTTGTCATCGGCCTTGACGCTACGACCCTTGCCGCCACCCCAATTGGTGTGAGCTGCCACCACGGTTCCGTTCTCAGACCCACAGGATTGGCATGGAATGTCACGCACAGCTTTGAGCAACTTAGGGCTGCGGATGTATTCGTGTTTGGGAATCACGACTAACCTCTTGTTAAAAGTGCGTTTATTACGCGATCAGCCAATTGTTTTTCAGAGCCAAGAAGCGCAACGCTGGCGGTAAAAACGCAATCACTTCGCTCTTTAGCTGCTACCAGTTTGATGAGTTCTTTAACTTGTGCAAATGTCATGCTTACACCAGCAACTGAGCGCGTGGGGGGTGGTGAATAACTTTTACACCCAATTTGGTTAACCATCTCAATGATTTCATCTTGTGTCATATTAAGCCCTTCCCGTAAAAATCACACATGAACTTGTGCATCTCTTTTGACTCCAATCCCAACTCAATCGCCTCCTGCTCATAGGAAAGCGCCAGCAATTGATGGAATG
>JACCDJ011078203.1_pt1 | contig 36164 bp, 33 predicted proteins | sample 7444481 | NCBI WGS metagenome assembly JACCDJ01 (sample SAMN15323435, study PRJNA562643) | freshwater metagenome | isolation source: river surface water | place: USA:Blue River Watershed | collected 2017-08-15
TCCCCAAAGAAAACCTGCGGCCTGGCGATCGTGTGCGCGCCTACATGCAGCGTGTCGAACGTACACAGCGCGGCCCGCAGATTATTTTGTCGCGTACGGCACCCGAGTTCATCATGAAGCTCTTTGAGCTCGAAGTGCCCGAGATTGAGCAGGGCATGCTGATCATCAAATCTGCTGCCCGTGATCCGGGTGTTCGCGCCAAGATTGCCGTCTTTACGGCAGACCGCCGTATCGACCCGATCGGCACCTGCGTGGGCGTGCGGGGTTCGCGTGTACAGGCCGTGACCCATGAGCTTGCCGGCGAGCGTGTCGACATCGTGCTCTGGTCGGAAGATCCGGCCGAGTTTGTGATTGGTGCCCTGGCCCCGGCCAATGTGTCGTCGATCGTGGTGGACGAAGAGCGTCATGCCATGGACGTGGTGGTCGACGAGGCCGAGCTTGCGGTGGCCATTGGCCGCGGCGGACAAAACGTACGTCTGGCCTCCGATCTGACCGGCTGGCAGATCAACATCATGACGGCGGATGAGTCGGCAGAGAAATCAGAGACTGAGCGTCAGAAGCTGCGCGAGACCTTCATGGAAAAACTCGACGTCGATGCTGAGGTCGCCGACATTCTGATCGAAGAGGGGTTCTCTACGCTCGAGGAAGTGGCCTATGTGCCGGTCGCCGAGATGTTGGAAATCGAGGCCTTTGACGAAGAGACCGTCAATGAGCTGCGTAATCGTGCACGTAATGCGCTGCTGACCGCGGCCATTGCGCAAGAAGAAAAGCTGGAGACCACAGCCCAAGACCTTCTGGATTTAGAGGGCATGGATCGTGATCTCGCCGTGAAGCTTGCCGACGCCAAGATCTTCACGCGTGATGATCTCGCCGATCTGGGCGTGGATGAGCTGGTCGAGATTGCGGGGCTCGATGAAGAGCGGGCAAAAGACCTGATCATGAAGGCCCGTGCACATTGGTTTGATTCTGAAGAAACCGAAGCGGGAGGCGCAACGGATGGCCGCTGATAATGTTGAGAAATTTGCGGCTGAGCTAAAGCTTCCGGTGGCAACGCTGCTGGAACAGCTCCGCTCGGCCGGCGTGGACAAGTCGTCGGCATCCGACAGCCTGACCGAGGCGGACAAGGAGCAGCTGCTGTTAAGCCTGCGCAAAGCCCACGGTGGTGATGAAGCACCGCGCAAGAAAATCACGCTGACCAAGCGTCAGACCACAGAAATTAAACAGGCCGATGGCAGCGGCAAGTCGCGCACCATTCAGGTCGAGGTCCGCAAGAAGCGTGTGTTTGTGAAGCGTGATGCGGTGGAAGGTGGTGAGCTTGCCGAGGTGCCCGCTACAGCAGCAGCGCCGGTGGTCTCCGAAGAGGAGTTGGCGCAGCGTGAGGCCGAGAGCCGCAGGCAGTCTGAGTTGCTCGCCCGGCAAGAAGCCGAGCTCAAAGAGAAGCAGGATCGCCTTGAGCGCGAGCGTGAGCGTGAGGCTAAGGCGTTGCGTGAGGCCGAAGAGGCCGAGCGTCTGGCGCAAGAGGCGGCCTCGACCGAGTCAGCTGAAAGTGCCCAGAAGTCCGAGGAAGAGACTCAGCGTGTAAAAGAGCGTGCTCGACAGGCGGCGGAAGACGCTGCCAAGTCTGTGCAGGCGCGTCGTGCCGTGGAAGACGAAGTCGCAGCGATCAACAAGCTGATGACTGCTGCGCGCACTGGAAAACTCGCTGCAACGGCACGCGCTGCAGAAAAAACGCCCGAGCCCGCATCGACCACCTTGCATAAGCCGGCCGCAAAGCCTGGTGAGAAGACCGAGGACGAGAAACCCAAAGAGAAAAAATCAGAAAAGCAGCTCAAGTCGTCGAAGCTCTCGTCGACATGGCAAGACGATGCAGCCAAAAAACGCACCATCAAAACCCGCGGTGATGCCACGGGTGGTGCGGGCGGTTGGCGCGCAGGCCCCAAGGCCAAGACCAAACAGCAGTCGTCTGAGCCCACCAATTTTGTTCAGCCGACCGAGCCCCAGGTGCGTGAAGTCCATGTGCCCGAGACCATCAGCGTGGCCGATCTGGCTCACAAGATGTCGGTCAAAGGTGCCGAGGTGGTCAAGACCCTGATGCAGATGGGCCAGATGGTCACCATCAACCAGGTGCTCGATCAAGAGACGGCCATGATTGTGGTTGAAGAAATGGGACACAAGGCCTACGCGGCCAAGCTCGACGATCCCGAAGCATTTCTGGAAGATGCCGAGGCCGAAAAGCATGCCCAGGCCAGCGCCACGACACGGCCCCCGGTGGTCACCATCATGGGTCACGTCGATCACGGCAAGACATCGCTGCTCGACTATATTCGTCGTACCAAAGTGGCTGCGGGTGAGGCCGGCGGTATCACTCAGCACATCGGTGCCTATCACGTGGATACGCCGCGCGGCGTGATCACCTTCCTGGACACACCGGGCCACGAGGCGTTTACGGCCATGCGTGCACGCGGTGCCAACGCCACAGACATTGTGATTCTGGTGGTGGCGGCCGACGACGGGGTCATGCCGCAGACCAAAGAGGCGATTGCCCACGCCAAGGCTGCCAAGGTGCCTATCGTGGTGGCGATCAACAAGATTGATAAGCCCGAGGCCAATCCGGATCGTGTGAAAACCGAGTTGGTTGCCGAAGAGGTGGTGCCTGAGGATTACGGCGGTGATTCGCCGTTCATCAGTGTGTCGGCGAAAACCGGCCAAGGTGTCGACGACCTTTTAGAAAACGTGTTGCTTCAGGCCGAGGTGTTGGAACTGAAGGCCCCGGTCGAGGCACCCGCCAAAGGCTTGATCGTGGAAGCCCGCATCGACAAAGGCCGTGGCCCTGTGGCTACGGTGCTCGTGCAGTCCGGAACGCTCAAGAAGGGCGATGTGCTCCTGGCTGGTGCTGCGTTTGGCCGTGTGCGTGCCATGCTCGATGAGAATGGCCGTTCGGTGGATGAGGCCGGTCCGTCTATTCCGGTGGAGATCCTGGGTATGACCGAGGTTCCGCAGGCCGGTGATGAAATGATGGTCCTGGGTGATGAACGCAAGGCACGAGAGATTGCACTGTTCCGTCAGGGTAAGTTCCGTGATGTGCGTCTGGCCAAGCAGCAGGCTGCCAAGCTTGAAAACATCTTCGAGAACATGGGCGAGGGGGCCAAGACCCTGTCGCTTATCGTGAAATCCGATGTGCAGGGCTCGCAAGAGGCCCTGGCAGCGGCGATGCAGAAGCTCTCGACCGACGAAGTCAAGGTCAACATCGTGCACGCTGCAGTGGGCGCGATCACCGAATCGGATATCAATCTGGCCATTGCATCCAAGGCCGTGGTCATTGGCTTTAATGTGCGTGCCGATCAGCAGGCAAAACGGCTTGCCGAGGGCAACGGCATTGACTTGCGCTACTACTCGATCATCTACGACGCTGTCGACGATGTGAAGAACGCCATGCAGGGCATGCTGGCGCCTGAGCGACGCGAGAACGTGATCGGCCTGGTGGAGATTCGTCAGGTGTTCAAGGTGTCGCGTCTGGGCAATATCGCCGGCTGTATGGTGCTCGAGGGCATCGTGAAGCGTGGAGCCCAAGTTCGGCTACTGCGTGATAACGCCGTGATCTGGACGGGCGAGCTCGATTCGTTGAAGCGATTCAAAGACGATGCCAAGGAAGTCAAAGAGGGCTTTGAGTGTGGCTTAACGCTCAAGAACAACGACGACATCCAAGAAGGCGATCAGCTCGAGGTCTTTGAGATTCAAGAAATTGCGCGGACGCTCCAATAAACCCACGGACCGAGGCCATCGGGTCGCCGACCAGATTCAGCGTGACTTGTCCGAGCTGATTCGTCTGGAGGTGAAAGATCCTAGGCTCGGTCTGGTCACCATCACCGATGTTGAGGTCACGCCGGACTACGCCCATGCCAAGGTCTTCTACAGTGTTCTTCCCGATGACCCTGAGCAGCTTAAGCGAACGCATGAGGGCCTTGCCGCCTGCCGCGGGTTTTTGCGCGGCCGGCTCGGCCGTCTGTTAAAAATTCACCAGACGCCAGAGCTGCATTTTGTGCGCGATGACTCTGTCGCACGTGCCATGGCGATCAGTCAGCTGATCGATCAGGCGATCGCAGGCAAGGCACAGGATTAAGATGGCCACTTCAATGCCTATGGCCTCTGTCAAGGCCGCAACGCGCCGCCCCATCGATGGCGTGCTGCTTCTCGATAAGCCGATTGGCCCATCGTCGACCCGGGTTCTATCCCATGTGAAGCATTTGCTCGGTGCCGCGAAAGCGGGCCACGGCGGTACGCTTGATCCGATGGCCAGTGGACTGCTTCCTCTGATGTTCGGGGAGGCTACGAAGTACGCAGCCCATGGCTTGGATGCCGACAAGACCTACGAAGCGGTGATTGCACTGGGCCGTCAGACCACGACAGCCGACCGAGAGGGTGATGTGCTGCGCGAGGCGCCTGTGCCGCCGGCGCTCAGCAACACCGACATCGACATGGTCTTGCAACACTTTCGTGGTTCCATTGAGCAGCTTCCACCGATGTTCTCGGCGTTGAAAAAAGACGGGCGTGCGTTGTACAGCTACGCCCGCGCCGGCGAGACCGTGGAGCGCACGCCACGCCGGATCCATATTCATGAGCTCAGCCTTTTGCGTTACGAGGCACCGATGATTCACCTTCGTGTGGCCTGCAGTAAAGGTACTTATATACGGTCGCTCGCCGAGGATATCGGCGCAGCGCTGGGGCTGCCTGCGCATCTGCATGATCTGCGTCGAGTGGCCGTTGGTGAGCTGCAGGCGGTGGATATGGTGCAGCTTGCCGACGTCGAGGCCTCGGCCCCCGAGGACCGGTGTGCGTTTCTTAAGCCGGTGGACTGGCTGATTCGGGATTGGCCGGAAGTGGTGTTGGGCCAGGTCCAGGCCCAGCATTTCACCCATGGGCAGAGCATTACGATTTCAGAATTGCCGTCGGCCAGCGGCGGCACGCCCACGGGGGCACACCACACCGATGCGCACGTGGACACCACCCGTGTTCGCGTAAAAAACACCTCAGGCGTATTCCTGGGGACCGGGCGTGTCGACACGCGTTATCAACTTTATCCCGAGCGGCTTCGGGTTCTTTCGTCTTAGGAGTCTTTTATGCGCGCATTGCGCAATATCGCCATCATCGCCCACGTTGACCACGGTAAAACAACGATGGTGGATAAATTGCTTCAGCAGGCCGGCACGTTTGCTAAACACCAGCAGGTCTCGGAGCGGGTCATGGATTCCAACGATCTGGAAAAAGAACGGGGCATCACGATCCTTGCCAAGAACTGTGCGGTCGATTACGAGGGCACGCACATCAACATTGTGGACACACCGGGCCACGCCGATTTTGGCGGTGAGGTCGAGCGCGTGTTGTCGATGGTCGACGGTGTGCTGCTCTTGGTCGATGCTGTTGAGGGGCCGATGCCCCAGACGCGCTTTGTGACCCGCAAGGCCTTGGCCCTGGGCTTAAAGCCGATTGTGGTGATCAACAAGATTGATCGCCCCGGTGCGCGGCCGGATTGGGTGGTGAGCCATACCTTTGATTTGTTTGACAAGCTGGGCGCCACCGAAGAGCAGCTGGATTTCCCGGTGGTGTATGCCTCGGCCCTGCAAGGCTTTGCCACCCTGGACCACGCCAAGCCGTCTGAAGATATGCGGCCTTTGTTTGATGCCATCTTGAAGTATGTACCGCAGCGAGCGGATGATACCGAGGGCCCGCTGCAGCTTCAGATTTGTTCGCTTGATTACTCCAGTTACGTGGGCAAAATTGGCATCGGCCGTATCAATCGTGGGCGGTTAAAGAGCCTGCAAGATGTCGTGATTCAAGACGGGCCCGAGGGCCAGCCCAAGAAAGTCCGCGTCAATCAGATCCTGAAGTTCAAGGGCCTCGAGCGCGAGGTGGTGCCCACGGCCGAGGCCGGTGACATCGTGCTGATCAACGGTATTGAAGACTTGAACATCGGCACCACGGTGTGTGAGCTCGATCATGTAGAGCCGCTTCCGATGCTGCAGGTGGATGAGCCCACCCTGACCATGAACTTCATGGTCAACAGCTCGCCGTTGGCCGGCCGCGAAGGCAAGTTTGTGACCAGCCGCCAGATTCGCGAGCGTCTTGAGCGGGAGTTGAAGGCCAATGTGGCCCTGCGCGTGGATTTCAGTGCCGACTCCGATACCTTCATTGTTTCGGGCCGCGGTGAATTGCACCTTACGATTTTGCTCGAGAACATGCGGCGTGAAGGCTATGAGCTTGCCGTGTCGCGGCCACGGGTCGTGTTTCGTACCGATGCCAGCGGCGAGCGTCTCGAGCCCTATGAGATGCTGACGGTGGATGTGGAACAAGATCATCAGGGCCCGGTGATGGAAAACCTGGGCCTGCGCAAAGGCGAGCTATTGGATATGCAGCCCGACAGCAAAGGCCGTGTGCGTCTGGAGTACCGTGTTCCCGCACGTGGCCTGATCGGCTTTCAGGGTGAATTTCTCACCATGACCCGTGGCACGGGCCTGATGAGCCACATTTTTGATGATTACGGCCCGTTCAAGGGCGAGTTGGCCGAGCGCCGTAACGGTGTGTTGATCTCGCAAGACGATGGCAATGCGGTGGCCTATGCGCTGTGGAAGCTGCAGGAGCGTGGCCGCATGTTTGTCAAGCCGGGTGATGCGCTGTACGAAGGCATGATCATCGGCATTCACAGCCGCGACAATGACCTGGTCGTTAATCCGGTAAAAGAGAAGAAACTCACCAACGTGCGCGCATCGGGCAAGGATGAGCATATCGATTTGACGCCGCCGATTGAACTGACGTTGGAAAAGGCTGTCGAGTTTATTGCCGACGACGAATTAGTCGAGATCACGCCCAAGAGTATTCGCCTGCGTAAGCGTCATTTGAAAGAGCACGAGCGCAAGAAGGCTGTTCGAGAGGAGGCCGCCTAAGACGCGGAATCGCGATGCAAAACGAGATCAAAATTTCACTCATGGCCACACGTCAGGTGATGGAAGACATGCTGGCGGATACTGAGCTGCAGGCCTCGTTGGTGAAGGCGGTTGAGAAATGTGCTGCCTCGCTTAACCAAGGCGGTAAGCTTTTGTTCGCAGGCAATGGCGGAAGCGCTGCCGAGGCCCAGCATTTTTCTGCCGAGATGGTGGGCCGTTTTCTTAAAGAGCGCCGGCCACTGCCCTCGATTGCTTTGAATACCGATACCTCCGCCATCACTGCGATTGGCAATGATTACGGCTACGAGCAGGTTTTCGCCCGTCAGGTCGAGGCCTTAGGTCAGCCCGGCGATGTGTTGATTGCGTTATCGACATCGGGCCGTAGCGCCAACATTGTGGCGGCTATGAAGGCAGCACGGGCCAAAGGCCTGGCCACCATCGGTTTAACGGGCCTGCACCCCCGCGACATGGGCGAGCTTGCCGACATCGCTTTAAAAGTTCCCTCAACACATACCCCGCAGATTCAAGAGGGCCACCTCGTGCTAGGACACCTGCTGTGCGGAATGGTGGAGAACCAACTCCTCTCGTAGAGCGCGCGCGGGCGGCTGTCCGCGAACATCTGCAGGCTGCGGCTGAACCCGAACGGGCGGCTGCGCAGGCAAGGGCAGAACGCGCCCTGGAAATTCTTATTCCCCTGGGCGTAGACGAGGTCACGCAGGCCGCAACACTTCTCTCGGCCGTATTCGAGGGTTCATCCCGTGATATCGAGGCGTTTCAAAAAGCCTGGGGTGCTGGCGTCACGAATCTTTTGGTGGCTCGTCACCGAATGGCCGGCATGGGATCGCGCCTGCGTCACGAACCCGCTGCAGACACTCCCGCGCAGGTCGAGACGCTGCGTCGCATGTTGTTGGCTCTGGCCGATGATGTGCGGGTCGTGGTGATGCAGCTCGCGCTTCATATTGCGCGCCTGGAACAGAGTCTGGATCAGCCGGAGATTGGGCCGCGTCTTGGCGAGGAGACGCTGTTAGTGCAGGCGCCGCTCGCCAACCGCCTGGGCATCTGGCAGTTGAAGTGGCTGATGGAGGATCTTGCCTTCCGCATGACCGAGCCGAATGCGTACCGTGAGATTGCGCGTCGACTCGATGAGACGCGGCAGGAGCGGGAAGCGTTTGTCACCACCACGATTACTCGGCTGAAAGAGTTTCTCGCACAGGCCGGTATTGAGGGTGAGGTGGCGGGCAGACCCAAACATCTTTACAGCATTCACCGCAAACTGAAGGCCAAGGGCCTGCAGTTTGATCAGCTGATGGACATTCGGGCGTTCCGAATTCTGGTCGATACCGAGGCCCAGTGCTACACGGTGCTTGGATTTCTTCATGATCACTGGCGGCCGCTGGATTCGGAATTCGATGACTACATCACCCGGCCCAAGGCCAATGGCTATCAGTCCTTGCACACCGTGTTGCTCGATGGCGACGGCCGGCCGTTTGAGGTGCAAATTCGTACGCACGATATGCATCAACGGGCTGAACTTGGCGTGGCGGCCCATTGGAAGTACAAGGAGGCCGGGGGCAGCCATGCCTCAAGCGGCGACTATGCAGCCCGTATCGCGTGGCTTCGGCAGATGCTGGATTGGGGACAGGGGCCGTCCGGGCCAGTGCGTCTTGGTGATGATCGCGTCTACGCATTAACACCCATGGCACGCATTATTGAGCTGCCCAAGGGTGCAACGCCCTTGGATTTTGCTTATCACCTTCATACCGACATCGGCCATCGCTGCCGTGGTGCGAAGGTCAATGGCCAGATCGTGCCGCTCACCGCAGAGATCCATACGGGCGAGACTGTGGAGCTGATGACCGTCAAAACCGGCGGCCCGAGCCGTGACTGGATGAATCCAGATGCGGGCTATCTGAAAAGCCCGCGGGCCCGTCAGAAGGTGCGCACATGGTTTCATGCCTTGGACCTGGCCGAGGGCCGTGGCGAGGATCGCACGCACGACAAAGGGGAGAGGGTTGGCGAGACCGGCTCTGCCGAGGCCGAGCGGCTCAAGCGATCTGAGATCACCGCGGAAGAACTGATCCTCTCGAAGATCGCGAAACCCAAGGCTGCTTCGAAGGGGCCGGTGCTGGTCGTGGGCGTGGACCGCATGCTCACGGCCTTGGCGCGGTGCTGCAAGCCGGCACCCCCGGATGCGATCAAAGGATTTGTCACGCGTGGCCGTGGCGTGAGCGTGCATCGGGAGTCCTGCCCCACGTTTGCACGTATGGCAAATGATGCGCCGGAGCGCGTGATCGACACCGAGTGGGGAACCCCGAAGGATGCGGCGGATGCCCGTTATGTCGTGGATGCAACCGTGGTGGCGAAGTCGCGTGCTGAACTGCTGCGTGACATCGCTGAGGTGCTTGCCCGTGAAAAAGTGCCTCTGGCCCGCATGGACTCGTTCCCCAAGGGCGACATGATCACCATGGCGTTAAGCCTTCAAGTGATCGATGGTGAGCAGCTCAAACGGGCCCTGGCGCTGCTGCGCGATGTCACCGGTGTGATCTCGGCGCAGCGGGCTTAGTTCTTCACCCGCAGGTACCCAATTCCCCGCATTGACTGCAGAAGTCGCAGCCGTCTTTGCGAATCACGGCATGGGCGCCACATGCAGGACACTTCTTCCCAGCCATCGTGGCCATCGGGGCAGGGCTATCGGGTGCCGGTGCTTCATGGTGGTGATGAATCACCGTGGCCCTCTGCTGAGCCCGGTTAGCCAGAATGTTTTGAACCGCAAAGGCGATCGCCGCGACTTCGGAGTCGTGCCACATGGGCACCACCGTGCCGTCGGATTTCTTGTGGGTGCCCAGACGCACCGGGCCGCGGTCCCATGCGACTTTACGCATATCGTGAAGTGCGCGTTCTAAGAATCCACCACGCGCAGCCAGCGAAAGCATACGCATGGTCGAAGTGGTCCATTGCTGGGATTCGCCGCTTTGGCCGACGGGCATAAAGAATTCGATGGCCCGATCGATGGTGCCCTCACCACTGGGGTTGGGCATAGGCAGAAACGATACGATCAGGTAAAGGGTCTTATGGCCCTCTTGTGTCCAGTATTCAATCTTCTCTGCAACCGCCGAGAGCGCTCCCTTAGGCCGCTTCTCAATCACGGACCGCATGGGGTCGATCGGCGCGGCCTCAGAGGCCTCGCTCGGGGCGTTTTCTGCCTTCGGCGTGGTCTCCAACACGGCGCCCAAAATACTGTTGGGACGGTAGGTGGCCAGACCTTTTAGTGAAAACTTCCAGGCCTGGAGGTACAGATTTTTGAAGTCTTCATAGGGATAGTCTGCCGGCACATTCACTGTTTTTGAAATGGCCGTATCCACAAACGGCTGCACACAGCGCATCATGGCGATGTGATCTTCGGCACTCATGTCCAGTGCGGACACAAAGCTCTCGGGCAGCGTATCGCCGTGGCCGCCGAGCAGGTGGTAGATGCGCCAGGCATGGTCTTCCACGGTGTACTCACGTGTGGAGCCATCCGCTTCACGCTTCTTGCGGCGATAGGTCCACGAAAACGCGGGCTCAATACCATTGGACGCGTTATCTGCAAATGCGAGACTGACCGTGCCGGTGGGTGCAACGGAGAGCAGATGGCTGTTGCGAATACCATGCAGCCGAATGGCCGCCTTCAATGATTCGGGCAGCCGGCTGGCAAAGGTGCCGTCTGCCAGATAGCCCTCGGCATTGAACATGGGGAAGGCGCCTTTTTCTTTGGCCAGCTCAACGGATGCCTCGTAGGCGGCGTTACGCATGCATTCAGCGATCTGTGTGGCCATGGCCCGGCCGTCCTCCCGGTCGTAGCGCAGGCCAAGCATGGTTAGGGTGTTGCCCAGACCGGTAAAGCCTACGCCGATGCGCCGTTTGGCGGCAGCCTCTTCGCGCTGCTGCGGCAGCGGCCACCAGGTGACATCCAAAACGTTGTCCAGCATACGCACCTGCACCTTGACCGAGGCCGCAAATGCTCCGAAATCAAAGGTGGGTGTGCCTTGAAATCCAAAGGGATGCTGAACGAATCCCGGAAGAATAATCGGACCCAGATCGCAGCATCCATACGATGGCAGCGGCTGCTCACCACATGGATTCGTCGCATTGATGGTTTCGCAGTACCGAAGGTTGTTGTCGGTATTGATGCGGTCTAAAAATAAAATGCCCGGCTCTGCGAAATCGTAGGCCGATTGCATGATGGTGTCCCACAACTCTCGGGCGGCAATGGTTTGATAGATCCATTTTCCGTCCGATTCACGCTGAGTGGATCCATGTTGAATCAACGACTGGGCGGGTTTTGCTTCGTGCACCAGTTCCCACGCTTCGTCGTTCTCTACCGCTTGGATAAAGCGATCGGTCACGGCCACCGAGACGTTGAAGTTATTCCAGCGGCCCGGTGTTCGTTTTGCCGTGATGAATTCGAATACATCGGGGTGGTCAATGCGCAGTACACCCATCTGGGCGCCCCGCCGTGCGCCCGCGCTTTCGACTGTGCTGCACGATTGGTCAAACACATTGATGTAGCTGCACGGGCCCGAGGCCATCGAAGCCGTGCCTTTGACCTCTGCGCCCTTGGGCCGAATCCGCGAGAAGTCATAACCCACTCCACCGCCCCGGCGCATGGTCTCGGCGGCTTCACGCAGGGCCTCGTAGATCCCCGGGAAGCCTTCGTCATCAACGCCCTGAATGCAGTCCCCCACCGGCTGAACAAAGCAGTTGATCAGTGTGGCCTTGATATTGGTGCCTGCAGCACTCATGATCCGCCCCGCACCGATGGCGCCACGCTTCATGTTCTCCAGGAACAGCGCCTCATAGGTCTCGCGCTCGCTTGATCGCTCGACCGATGCCAGTGCGCGCGCGACCCGCACGTAGAGTTCCTCGGCGGTCTGTTCGCCCGACTTCAGGTACTTTTCGCGGAGAACATCCAGGCTTATGGTCTGAGGTTCTTGTGCAATGCCGGCGGCATGGAGTTCATCGCGTTTCATAGTTGGGTCCACAAAGAAGATGTCGAATCAATTCTTCCACACTTCGAATCTGTGACCCAAAGGGCAGGGTGCCAGCGCCTCGAAAGAACAGACCACGTTGTGTGTCACCACCTTGGGCGTGGGCAAGTTGGCGGTCGATACAGAACTGCCCCATGGTGGCCACGCCGTCGCGAAGCCCGCAGTGGGCAAGGCAATCCAGGGCCAGGTTGCAGCCTTTTTGTTTCAGGTGTGCAACGGATTTAAGTTTGTCTTCGATGCGCAGGTATTTCTCCAGCCAAGGGGTGCGTACGGCGCGTGCCGGCAGACCGGCCACGCTGACAAATTCAACGACATCGCTCGGTGTCGCGTTGGCAAGGGTTGCCTTGAATTCGGGTGCAGCATCGCATTCCTGGGTGACGGCAAACGCAGTCCCAAGCTGCACTGCGGATGCGCCCAGTGCCTGCAATCGCATGATGTCGGATTTGCTTGAGATTCCGCCCGCAGCGATGATCGGGATCTGCTTGCTGATGCCTGCGTCTTCGAGAAAGCGCACGACAGCCGGAATGACCTCGTCGAACTCGAAGCGGGCATCGCCCAAGTCGCTTACTTTTGCGGCGCCCAGGTGGCCGCCGGCCAATCGTGGGTGCTCAATCACGATGGCATCGGGAAGCCTGCCTTTCTTCTCCCACTTTTTTACGATAAGTTGAACGCCACGCGCATCGGAAAGAATGGGAATCAGTGCGCACTCGGGATGATCGCGTGCGAGATCGGGCAGATCCAGGGGAAGTCCGGCACCGACCACCAAGGCATCAGCGCCGGATTCAAGAGATTGTTTGACGTAGAGCTCATAGGCCGAGAGCGCCTTCATCACGTTGACGGCAACCAGACCATTACCGCCGGCAATGGATTTCGCGCGGCGAATCTCCCGGTCGAGCGCTTCGGCATTGGCGGCATCCATGCGTTGGCGCCCATCGGGCTGCTGAGCGGCGTGTTCAGTTCGCGCCATCAAGTCGGGATGCAGGCGACGAAGATCCACGGACGACACTGTGCCGACACCGCCAAGCTTGGCCACGCTTCCTGCGAGCCCGCCGGCTGAGACACCCACACCCATGCCGCCTTGCACTACGGGGATCAGTGTCTTGTTGTTGATCTGCCAGGTGGCGAGTCCGGAGGAGAGGGCAAGGTCGATCAGTTCTCTGGCGTGCTGTGTATCGCTGTGTGTGCCGAGTTGGGGTTTTAACGGAGAGGGAGGGGTTTTAAGGGTGAATGTATGGTCCCGTGAATTCATAATTTTTCTTTAAAAAACAGAGGGTTATGTTTATGTTGTACCGTAGCAAATGACGCCAAACGGCACGTTGATTTTTGTCAATTCTTTGGACTCGAAAGCGATTGACGGCTTAAGATGCTTCTCCATGAGATTCCTATTTGCAGTAGCCGTTTTGCTCGTTGCCGTGGATGGTTTTGCTCCGGTCATGGCCCAAGGCACGCGTGAGCAGGCTGATAAACGTGATGTCAAACGACAAGAGTTTTTAAAGCGTCTGCCGTTAGAGTCCCGCTGCAAGGCGGAAGTCGCCGGTGGGGTCGTGAAACCCGATGGGGCACAGAAGTGGTCGTCGGGCCCGTTCGAGGTAGAGGCGCAGGACGATTTTGTGGTCACGATTGCACAGCTGCATCAGATCCCACGGTTTGACCAGGAAACCTGCGAGGCCCAGGCCCGGGCGCTGGAATACGACGACACGAAGCGGACCAAGGAGTTTGAGGACGGGCATCTGGTGTGCATGCGACGGGTCTACAACGACAAGGGGCGTCTGCCTCAGGTGTTGGCCTGCCGGGTCAGTGCGTTGCTTACCCAGCCCACGCATCTGCGCTGTAAAAACCTTGATCCGATTCTTGACCCCGACGGCATTTTTGTTGCCCCCAGTCTGATCACGGTGATGACATTGCCCCAGGCGGTCATGACCAAAGGCGTCTGCCAGGCATCGGACCGGTATTGATTGTTCTGGTCTAATCTGGGCGTATGGACCTTGCCCAGCTTATTCAGACCATTGCGGTCTACGCTATCCCGGTTGTGTTTGCGATCACCGTGCACGAGGCGGCCCACGGCTACGCCGCACGTTACTTTGGTGATGACACAGCAGCGCGGCAGGGCCGCATCACCCTAAATCCGATCAAACATATCGATCCTATTGGCACGGTGCTGGTGCCGCTGGGGCTCTACTTCGCAACAGCGGGTGCATTTCTCTTTGGCTATGCCAAGCCTGTGCCTGTGGATTTCAGTGCCTTGCGTCATCCCAAAAAAGACATGATCTGGGTGGCACTGGCTGGCCCGGCGGTCAATCTGCTGCAGGCGATGGGCTGGGCGGCGGCATTTCTGCTGCTCATGGGGTTGGGTGTAGACGAGCCGTTCTGGCTGGCCATGTGCAAGGCCGGCATTCTGGTGAACGTCGTGATGTTTGTTTTTAATCTGTTTCCGCTGCCGCCTATGGATGGCGGCCGAATCGTGGTGGGCCTGCTGCCATGGCGGCAGGCGGTGCTGTTTTCGCGGCTTGAGCCCTATGGCTTTTTTATCGTACTGGCGTTGTTGTTGGCCGGCGTGATTTCGACCCTCTGGATGCGGCCGCTGATGGGCCTCACCTACGAATTCATTGATGCGGTACTCACGCCGATCCGTTTTTTGTTCAACAAACAGTGATGGTCAGCCCATCTCTCTCAAACCGCACTCCGTACTGAACACACCATGGCCCGAATCAAGATTGAAGTGCCCGAACGCTTTTTGTTTGAAACTGAACTCACGGTGTATACCCAGCACATCAATTACGGTAATCACCTGGACAACGCTGCTTTATTAGGTTTGGTGTCGGAGGCCAGGATGCGCTTTTTTGAATCCCTTGGATTCTCCGAGGCGGATACGGAGGGGGCGGGAATCATCGTGGCGGATGCAGCGATTCAATACCGTAGCGAGGCGTTTCGTGGCGAGGTGCTCCGTTTTCGCTATGCCGTGCAGGATGTCTCCCGGGTGGGCTGCGATCTGGTGTACCAGATCATCGAAGCAAAAAGCGCGCGCGAGGTGGCACGCGGCAAGACGGGCATCGTGTTTTTTAATTATGACCGGCGTGAGACGGTACCCGTGCCGGAGGGGTTTCGGCGCGCTGTCGGTGTGTAAGGCAGGCGGAATTCGCGTTACCAGAGCCCTGCGGCAACGGCCTCTTCGATAAGCGCCTGCACGGCCGGATTGATACGATTTAAAAAATTGAGCCCCGTGCGCACTTCAATGTCACGTACCGACGTAATGAATTCTTCAATGCGACGATTGGGGTGGGGCGCGTTGGGCACCACAAACGCAATCGTATCCACGCGCACCGGATCAAACACCACCTTGTAGAAGTGGGTCGGCACGGCCACCTGATTCGGGCCGATGCGCGCCGGTGAGGTCGTCTCGTAAATCGGGCCCGTGTAGATAAACAGTTCCCCCCGCGTGGAGACCCAGCGACGGATGGTCTCTTCAATGGTTGCCCAGATGCCACGGTTCATGCCGGGGCCGACCTGGGGCGCCATGTTAGACAGATAAAAGCTCTCTTCCATGGCCTGCGCACTCCAGCGCATATCGGCCGCCGGCGCCATATGGCCGCGGTCGTAGCCGCTGCCTCGGTAGTCGTCTAACTCGGCGCGTTTCCCTTTGGGAAGGTCGGGGTCGGGAATAAAACGGTCTTTGCGGGCCACGCGCTGCACCAGGCGGTCCGGCGTCATGCGCTGCGCCACCCATAACGGCGCCTTCTTGGTGTCATCGTGGGCCAGTGCGAATCCGGTTCGGCATAGCAATGCGCCCTGTGGAGTGGGAAGGCCATACTCGAGGAATTCTTTGCAGCGTTCGCTGACATCTTGGGCGCTTGCCCCGTAGGGGGCACCGAGCAGCGCCACGATTGCAAGTGGCGCGGCCAGCCAATGCAACCAGCGGCTATTTTTTCTTGGGGCGGAAGGCCTTGCAGACATGCTCATGGGTAAAGAGGCTGGGACCGCCGATCAGTTCCAGGCCGTAGGGTATGGCCGCAAAAATTCCGTTTACGATCACATCGCCATTGGCGTTACGGACACCACCAAGTGTTTCCGCAATCGCCTTGGGCTGGCCGGGAAGATTCACAATCATGGCGCGCTTACGAATCACACCGACCTGCCGCGACAAGATCGCGGTGGGTACGTAGTGCAGGCTGACCTGGCGCATTTGCTCCCCAAAGCCCGGTAGTTCCTTGTCGGCCACAGCGAGTGTTGCCTCGGGCGTGACATCGCGTTCGGTGGGCCCGGTGCCGCCGGTGGTGAACACGAGGTCGCAGCCTTCATGGTCGACCAGCTCTTTCAGCGTCTGAGAAATCAGGTCGCGTTCATCGGGGATCAGCCGTTCAATCGCCTGCCAGGGGCTGGATAAGGCGCTCGTCAGCCAGTCGCGAAGACCGGGCAGGCCCATATCTTGATAGACCCCTTGGCTGGCGCGATCACTGATGGAGACAAGGCCGATTTTTGCAGTCATGGCCGGTATTATTGCCGCTATGAAAAAACATGCACAATCCGCGTCTTCCCCACTGGTCTACACACCCGAGCAACTCCGGGATCTGTCGTTAACGATTCTTCAGATGGCCAGAGATTTAGGCGCTACCGATGCCGCCAGTGAGGTGTCGGAGAGCAGCGGCCTCTCGGTGTCGGTGCGTAAGCAGGCCATTGAAACGCTCGAGCGTACCCGTGATCGTGCTGCCTCGGTCACGGTCTACAGTGGGCTCAAGCGTGGCCATGCGACCACCTCGGATTTTTCAGATCAGGCCCTTCGCGATGCGGTGGCTAAGGCCTTGGACATTGCGCGCTACACGGCAGAGGATCCTTGCGCGGGGCTGCCCGAAGACGACATGATCGCCCGTGATCATCCCGTGTTGCCGCTGTATTTTCCGTGGGAGATTTCTGCAGAGTCGGCCGTGGCGCTAGCCCTGCAGGCTGAGAAAGCCGCATTGGGGGTGAGCCCCGCCATCAAGAACACGGAGGGCGCCTCGGTTGCCGCCAATCACGGCCAGTTTTATTCGGCCAATACACGTGGCTTTGTGGGCGGGTATCCCTATTCGCGCCATTGGTTGTCAGTGGCGCCGATTGCCCAGTCGGGTAAGAGCATGCAGCGCGATGACTGGTACACCTCGGACCGTGACCCATCGAAGCTCTCCGATGCCGAGGCGATAGGCCGCTATGCGGCCCAGCGGGCCCTGGCCCGATTGCATGCGCGCCGTATCCCCACGCAACGTGTGCCCGTCCTGTTCGAGGCACCTTTAGCCAGCGGCTTGTTGGGTGCGTTTGTGCAGGCGGTCAGCGGCTCGGCGCTCTATCGCAAATCGAGTTTTCTGCTCGACAGCCTTGGTGAGAGCGTGTTTCCTAAACATATTCAGATCCACGAGGATCCGTTGATTCCTGGTGCTATGGGCAGTGCCCCATTTGATGATGAGGGTGTGCGTGTGCAGGCACGTGAGGTGGTGCGTAATGGCGTTGTGAAGGGGTATTTCCTGTCGTGTTATTCAGCACGCAAGCTCGGGATGACATCCACGGGCAATGCCGGTGGGTCGCACAACATGACGATGCTGAGCAGCCAAACCCAGCCGGGTGATGATCTGCCGGCCATGCTGCGCAAAATGGGCCGTGGTCTTCTCGTGACCGAAGTCATGGGGCAGGGCGTGAACTATGTCACCGGCGATTATTCGCGGGGTGCATTTGGGTACTGGGTTGAGAACGGTGAGATCGTGCATCCGGTCGAAGAAATCACCATCGCCTCGAATATGAAAGAGATGTTTAAAGGCATTCAGGCTATTGGTGCAGACACCTTGTGCCGTGGCACGAAGACCGTTGGGTCGGTCCTGATCGATGAAATGACAATCGCCGGCGATTAAGCTCGGCCAGTGTTCAGATGTCGCGCGGGTTTTCGACGCGCTGGGGCACCACGCGTGAGGCCTTGATCACGCCGGGCACCCGCCGAACTCGGCGCAAGACCTCGGCAAGGTGCTGACGCTCCCGCACTTCGATGGTGAGCTGCATGATGGCCAATGTCTGGTCTTTCGGTGCGGTATTGGCGCCCACAATGTTGGCCTCGGCACCCGAGATCGCAGAGGCCACACGGGCCAAGATGCCACGCTGGTCTTGGGTCTCCACGATCAGATGGCATTCGAACTGCCGTTTCAACTCTTCTGCCCAGAGGATTTCGGCCCAGCGCGAGGGGTCCTTTGACCGTTGCCGGCGGCCTACGGGGCAGGTAGCCCGGTGAATCACAAGTCCGGCGCCGCCCCGCATGAGGCCGATGGCCGCATCGCCACCGATCGGATTGCAGCAGCCAGCGTATTGAACCGTGGAACCCTCGCTGCCATCGACGGTGATGGCCTCGGTACGGGTCGTGAAATGGGTCTGCGATACAGCGAGTGCCTGTCGAGCATGCTCGTGCAGTCGAGGCATGGAGGAATCCGACGATTGAGGCAGCAGGCGGCGGGCTGCCACGTTGGCCAGTGTCAGGCCAAGGCCGATATCTTCCAGGAGCCGATGTTTATCTTGGGCAGAGTTCTCTGCCAAGAATTGGTGCCAGTCAAGGCTCGGGTCTTCAAGGCCGGATGCGCCGAGCGATTTAAGCGCCTGGTCCAGCAGACGCTGGCCAAACTCAATGGCTTCATCACGCGTAGTGGTTTTTAAGCGGTGCCGTATTTCAGCGCGGGCCTTGGCCGTGCGAACAAAAGCAAGCCACGACGGATGGGGGTTGGCATCGGGGCGGGTGTTGACACGTACGACATCGCCATTGCGCAGCGGTGTGTCAAGCCCTGCGGCCTGATGATTGATCTCGGCAGACACGCAATGATTTCCGATGTCGGTGTGCACGTTGTAGGCAAAGTCCACCGGGGTTGAACCGCGCGGGAGCTCTTTGATCGCGCCATTGGGCGTAAACACGTAGACCACATCTGGAAAGAGGTCGATCTTGACGCTGTTGAGGAATTCCGAGGGGTCGCGGGTCTGAGATTGGAACTGGACGAGTGATTGCATCCACTCGTGCGCACGTGCTTGCAATGGCGAGACGTGGGCACTGAGGTCTTCCTTGTACATCCAGTGGGCCGCCACGCCTGCTTCGGACACGTGATGCATTTCTTCGGTACGAATCTGAAATTCCACCGGCGTTCCATAAGGGCCCACGACCGTGGTGTGCAACGACTGGTAGCCGTTGGACTTGGGCAGCGCGATGTAATCCTTGAACTTCCCGGGCATGGGCTTGTAAAGCGCGTGGAGCGCGCCAAGTGTCAGGTAGCAGTCGGGAATGTCTTTGACCAAAACGCGAAATCCGTAGACGTCGAGCACCTCCGCGAAGGTGAGTTTTTTCTCGATCATCTTTTTGTAGGTCGACCAGAGGCTTTTTTCGCGGCCGGCCACTGCAGCCTGAATGCCGAATTTCGGCAGTTGTGCATCGATGGCGCTCTGTAGCCGACCGACGACCTCACGACGGTTACCGCGTGCGGCGAGCAGTGCCTTCGAGAGCACGGCGTATCGTTTGGGGTAGAGCCCTGCGAAACTGAGGTCCTCTAGTTCACGAAATACCGCATTCAGACCAAGCCGGTGCGCGATCGGGGCATAGATATCCAGAGTTTCTTTGGCGACACGCCGACGCTTCTCGGGCGAGACCACCCCTAGGGTACGCATGTTGTGCAGACGGTCTGCGATCTTGATCAAGATCACTCGAACATCGCGGGCCATGGCCAGCAACATTTTCCGAAAGTTTTCGGCCTGTGCCTCTTCACGATTGCGAAACTCGACCGCCTCAAGCTTGGATAAGCCATCGACCAGAGAGGAGACCTCGGGACCGAAGCGTTCGGTGATCTGTTGCGTGGTGGCGTGGGTATCCTCGACGGTGTCGTGGAGCAAGGCCGCCATCAAGGCCTGCACATCGAGTCGCCACTGCGTGCACAGCTCGGCAACGGCTAAAGGGTGGGAGACATAGGGTTCGCCGCTTTGGCGAAACTGCCCAAGGTGGGCCTCGTCGCTAAAGCGGTAAGCGGCGCGTAGCCGCTCACAGTCTTCTTCGGTTAAGTAAGCCCGAGCGCGATCGATGAGCGGGCTTACGGAGACAGCCCGCGGAGCGGGACCGTTCACTTAAATCGGCACTTTCCTAAGCATCTCGCGGCCGACATGCTGAGCGGCGATTTCGCGCAGCGCCGTGACCGTGGGTTTGTCGCGTGAGTCGAGCTTGGGCGATGCGCCTTGGGCCAGCTGGCGTGCACGGTAGGCGGCGGCAAGTGCCAGCTCGAAGCGATTCGGAATGTGTTCAAGGCAGTCTTCAACCGTGATACGGGCCATGGTGTTTCCTGAGATTAGATGGGGTTGGTTATTCTTTTTGCGAACTGCTCGAGATCCTGCAAAGCAACGCTAAAGTCTTGATTTATAATAACATAATTGAATTCGTTGGCGTGCGACATCTCGCTCTGCGCTGCGGCTACGCGGCGCTGAATCACCTCTTCGGCATCCTGGCCTCGGCCGCGCAGACGGCGCTCAAGTTCCTCAATGGATGGCGGCAGGATAAACACACTCTGACTCTCCGGGAAGATGGATCGGATCTGCCGTGCACCCTGCCAGTCGATTTCGAGCAGCACATTGCGTGAGGCGGCCAGTTGCGATTCGATCCAGCTGCGTGAGGTGCCATAAAAATTGCCATGGACTTCGGCCCATTCCAGGAAGTCTCCCCGTGTGCAGCGTTCCTGAAAATCTTCGCGGTTTGTGAAAAAGTAATGCTGCCCGTGGACCTCGCCTGGCCGGGGAGGGCGGGTCGTGGTCGAAATGGACAATGCCCATTGCGGCTGGCGCTCTAAAAAGGCAGCGACCAGGCTGGACTTGCCGGCCCCAGAGGGGGCTGCAATCATCAGCAGCCGTCCGGCTGTCAACGGCCGATCACTCAAGGTTCTGGGCCTGTTCCCGAATCTGCTCGATCAGCAGCTTCATTTCGATGGCGATGTTGCTTAGTTCAGGTGTGCCGGATTTGGATCCCAAGGTATTGGCCTCGCGGTTCATCTCTTGGCTGAGAAAATCGAGCCGCTTGCCGGCGCCTGAGCTTTGGTGATGGTGTGATGATGGGTGCAGCGCCTTTTGCACCGCGCCCAGGTGAATGCGCAATCGATCCAGTTCTTCCGCAACGTCGACCCGCAGGCCGAAGAGCGCAGCCTCCTGGCGAATGCGTTCATCCAGGGCAGAGAGTTGGTGGGCATCAAGTGCAATCGGTGCGGCAGTGGCCGTCGCGCCGGACTCCGCAGGCGCGGTGTCGTGCAGACCGTTTAGGGCCTCGCGCAGTTTTTCAGCGATGCGTTTTTCTTGGGCACGCACGGCTTCGGGAACACGGGCGGCCGCATCGTCGGCCAACGTGGACAGCGTGGCAATACGTTCTTCAATCGACTGACACAGCCGCTGACCCTCCTGACGACGTGCCTCGTTAAATTGCATCAGTGCCTGATCCAAGAGGGTGCCCAACAGTGCAAGCCACTGGTCTTGGTCAAGCTGTGATTCCACCACGACACCAGGCAGTTTGAGAAGGTCGTTTACTGTGAACGGCAGCACATCGGGAGCATGGCCACGAATCTCATGTGCGAGCCGTAAGGCGGAGGCTAATCCCGCGGTATTGATCTGTGTCTTGGAGAGGCTAGCATCGGTGCGAGTGAGGTTGAGCCTCAGCTCGACCTTGCCCCGATGCACCTGGCTCTGGATTTTGTCGCGCAGCACGCTTTCTGCCCACCGAAATTCATCGGGCATCCGGCATAACAGTTCAAAAAAGCGGCTGTTGACGCTTTTCAGTTCGAGGCCAAGCCGGCCCGCGGGGCAGTCGGTCTGGGCGCTGCCATACCCGGTCATGCTGTGTGGAGTCATAGAATTCAGGTGGTGAGCGAATCACCCAACGATGGGGCTTCGCGGTATTGTAAAGGCCAACTCATTCAAGGAAATCCAATGAATCAGACTCCCGCAGGTGCAACGTCCGGTCTTGTGCGGCCCAGCGGTCGGGCGCCCACCCAGCTACGCCCTGTCACCCTGCAGCGCCGATTCACGAAGCACGCCGAGGGGTCGGTACTCGTGTGCTTTGGCGACACCAAGGTGCTGTGCACTGCGTCGGTGGAAGAGCGTGTTCCGGGATTTATGAAGGGGCGTGGCAGTGGATGGGTCACGGCCGAATACGGCATGCTGCCGCGCTCGACCCACACACGAAGTGATCGTGAGGCCGCCAAGGGAAAACAGAGCGGACGCACGCTGGAGATTCAACGGCTCATTGGCCGCGCATTGCGCGCGGTCACGGAGTTGCCGTTGCTGGGTGAGCGCACGGTGACGATCGATTGTGATGTGCTGCAGGCCGACGGCGGTACGCGCACCGCGAGTATCACGGGCGCCTGTGTCGCACTCTCCGATGCATTTGCAGGATTGGTGCGTGAGGGGATTCTCAAGACGAGTCCGCTGCAGCAGTCGGTGGCGGCAATTTCGGTGGGCCTGTGGAAGGGCCTGCCGGTATTGGATCTGGATTACGTTGAAGATTCGGGCTGTGACACCGACATGAACATTGTCATGACCGACTCCGGTGGGCTGGTCGAGGTGCAGGGCACGGCAGAGGGTGAGCCCTTCTCTCGGGCACAGCTGGACGACCTGATGGCACTGGCGGCCCAGGGCATAGAGCAGCTGCATGAGTTTCAGCAGTGCCTGATTCAGGACCCTGAGCGCTTAATTGTTACGGTGGAGTAGCGGTGACACGCTGGGTGCTGGCGTCGTCAAACGCTGGAAAGTTACGAGAGTTTTCAAACGGCTTGTCCGAGCTGCTTGCGCGTGATGCGATTGAATTGGTCAACCAAGGCGATCTTGGCATTGCGCCTGCAGAAGAGCCCTTTGCCACGTTTGAAGAGAATGCGCTGGTCAAAGCCCGGCATGCCAGCTGCGCCAGTGGATGCGCGGCGATTGCTGACGACTCAGGCCTCTGCGTGGATGCTTTGGGCGGGGCGCCGGGTGTTCGCTCAGCGCGTTATTGGCAAGACCAGCGGTCGTTATGCGCAGAAGCACAGCGTGCGCAGCTCGATGCCCTTGGCACCGACGAGGCCAATTGGCGTTTTCTGGTGTCGCAATTAACTGCCCCATCGGCCGCGCAGTTTCGTTGCGTGATTGCGTTTGTGCGCAATGCAGATGACCCTGCGCCCATCGTAGTGCAAGGGGTCTGGTCTGGCCAAATCACTGGCGATGCTCGCGGGGTAGGGGGCTTTGGCTATGACCCCATCTTCTTTGTGCCCGAGCTCGGAAAGATGGCAGCGGAGTTGACCCTGGAGGAAAAGCATCGCTTCAGCCATCGTGGCCATGCGCTGCGCGCATTCATTCAGGCGGTGAGTGCTCATCGTTGATCGCATTTAAAGAGCTTCCAGAGTTGGCCTTGTATGTGCACCTGCCGTGGTGTGTGCGCAAGTGCCCGTATTGCGACTTTAATTCTCATGAGCGTGCCGACGCGTTGCCGGAGGCAGAGTATGTGTCGGCTTTGCTGACAGATCTTGAAATGAGTCTGCCGCAGGTCTGGGGACGGCCGATCAGCAGCATCTTTATTGGAGGGGGCACGCCCAGCCTGTTTACGCCGCGTGCCATCGACACGCTGCTGTCCGGGGTCCGTGCACGGGTGAAGGTGTTACCCATGGCAGAGATCACACTCGAGGCCAATCCCGGCACGTTTGAAGTGGATCGGTTTCAGGGGTTTCGCGATGCCGGCGTGACACGTGTTTCGATTGGGGTGCAGTCGTTTAACGCACATCACCTGCAGCTGCTCGGCCGAATACATGATGCTGATCAGGCGCGTGCTGCAGTGGCCGCTGCGGTGGAGCGGTTCGATCGTGTGAATGTCGATCTGATGTTTGGCCTTCCCGGGCAGGATATGGATGCCTTAGGCCGTGATCTGGACACAGCGTTGGCCTTGGGCACGACGCATGTCTCGTGTTATCAGCTCACGATGGAGCCCAATACGGCGTTTGCGCGTCGGCCGCCGGGCGGCCTGCCCGATGATGATGAGTTGGCCGATATGCAATCCGTGGTCATTGAGCGGCTGGCGGCCCGGGGGTTTGCGCGCTATGAGATCTCCGCCTATGCCAAGCCCGGCCACGCGTGTCGGCACAATCTGAATTACTGGACCTTTGGCGATTACGTGGGGATTGGTGCCGGGGCCCACGGAAAAATCTCGATGCCCGATCGCATTGTGCGCACGACCCGCCTGCGTCACCCTGAGCAATACATGGCCAGCATTGCGCGGGGCGAAGGGGCCAGCCAGGCCGAGGTCGGGGTAGAGGCGCTCGCCTTTGAGTTCATGATGAATGGCCTGCGCCTGACCGACGGTGTGCCGGTGGGCCGCTGGAGACAGACCACAGGGATGGAGCTGCAGGCCCATCCGTTCTTGCTTGACCGCATCTCGGAGGCTCAACGCAAGGGCCTTCTTGCCCGAGATCCGGGCGTTTTTAGGGCTACAGACCGCGGTTTAGAGCTCCTGAACGACCTTCAGTCGATCTTTTTGAACTAATTTGGTGCAAAAAAGAGCGAAACCGAGGTTTTGCACCATAATAATGCATATTACGCACTACCTAAGTGCATTATTGCGATTTTCAGACGCAAAAAGCGATCTAACCCTTTGATTCTTCGTGCTCTTTTTTAGGCACGGTTTTCGCTATCAAAGGATGTCGATTTTATTTTTTAAGGAGAACTAAGAATGCCCACCCCTCAAGACGTCATGAAGATGGTGACCGACAACGACGTGAAATTCGTTGATTTCCGATTCACCGATACCCGCGGCAAAGAGCAGCACGTCTCGGTGCCGGTCAGCCATTTCGATGCCGATAAATTTGAGTCCGGCCACGCATTTGACGGTTCTTCGATTGCAGGCTGGAAGGGTATTGAGGCCTCTGACATGCTGCTGATGCCGGATGCCAACACCGCCGTGCTCGATCCGTTCCGTGAAGAGACCACCCTGAACCTGACCTGCGACGTGGTGGAGCCTTCCGATGGTAAGGGCTACGAGCTCGACCCCCGATCCATCGCCAAGCGGGCTGAGGCGTATCTGAAGTCTTCCGGCATCGGCGACACGGTGTACTTCGGGCCCGAACCCGAATTCTTCATTTTTGACGGTGTGACCTGGAATGTTGATATGTCGGGTTGCGGCGTGAAGATCAAGTCGGAAGAGGCGAGCTGGTCTACCGGTATTGATTATGAAGGCGGCAACATGGGCCATCGTCCTGCGGTGAAGGGCGGTTATTTTCCGGTGCCTCCTGTCGACTCGTTCCAGGATATGCGCTCCGAGATGTGCCTGATTCTTGAGCAAATGGGCGTACCCGTTGAGGTGCATCACCACGAGGTGGCCGGTGCAGGCCAGTGCGAGATCGGCACCAAGTTCTCCACGCTCACGCAGCGTGCCGACTGGACACAGATTCTGAAGTATGTGGTGCAAAACGTTGCCCACAGCTATGGCAAGACGGCGACATTCATGCCCAAGCCGGTGGTAGGCGATAACGGCTCCGGCATGCACTGCCATCAGTCGGTCTGGAAAGACGGCCAGAACCTGTTTGCCGGTAATGGGTATGCGGGCCTTTCCGAGTTTGCTCTCCACTACATCGGCGGCATCATCAAGCACGCACGTGCACTCAATGCGATCACGAACCCCGGCACCAACAGCTACAAGCGACTCGTTCCTGGCTTTGAGGCTCCCGTGAAGCTGGCCTACTCTGCCCGCAATCGCTCAGCCTCGATCCGAATTCCCTATGTAAGTAATCCGAAGGGCCGCCGGATTGAAGTCCGCTTCCCGGATCCCACTGCGAACCCGTACCTTGCATTCGCAGCCATGATGATGGCCGGTCTGGATGGCGTCATGAATAAGATCCACCCCGGCGAAGCGGCTGACAAGAACCTTTACGACCTGCCTCCCGAGGAAGATAAAAAGATTCCGACCGTCTGCTCGTCGCTCGACCAGGCACTTGAGTCGCTCGATAAAGACCGTGAGTTCATGACGCGTGGTGGGGTGTTCAGCAATGCAATGATTGATGCGTACATTGATCTCAAGATGCAGGAGGTCACCCGCTTCCGTATGACGACGCACCCGGTTGAGTTCGATATGTACTACTCGCTGTAAACAGCGATCGAACAACCCTTGATTCGTGATGGCCAGGCGTGACACAACAGGATTTTCGAAGTTTCGATCTGTTGTCCACCGCGGTGGTGATCCTGGATCGGGGGTTGAACGTGGTGCACTGCAATCAGGCGGCAGAGATCCTACTCGGGATCTCTAGCCGGCTGCTCGAAGGAGCGTCCTTGTTCGATTCCATTGAGCATGTCGAGGAAGTCGAAGAGATGCTCAACGATGCCCTTAAGCAGCAGTTTGATGTGAAGCGCCAGCATGTAGCCTGGAAAATCCCGATGCGGGGCGTCGCCACGCTCGACACCAGCGTGGCAGTCCACATCGAGTCTGGTGATCTTCTGTTGTGTCTGGAGCTGCGTGAGATTGATCAACAGCGCAAGGCTGATCGCGAAGAGCATCGTGCCGACCTGACACAGGCCAACAAAGAACTCATGCGTAACCTGGCGCATGAAATTAAGAATCCACTTGGCGGTGTGCGCGGTGCGGCCCAGCTGCTGGATCGCGAGCTGCCCAGCGAAGACTTGCGCGAGTACACGCAGGTCATCATTAAAGAGGCGGATCGGCTTCAGGAGTTGGTGGATCAGATGCTGGCCCCCCATCGCAAGGCGAGGGTGCTGGAGCCGGTCAATATCCACGAGGTCTGTGAGCGCGTGCGAAGCCTGATGCTGGCGGAATTCCCCAGCGGCTTAAAAATTCGTCGCGATTACGACACCAGCCTGCCCCCGATTCACGGCGACCGTGAGCAGCTTATTCAAGTCGTGTTGAATGTGACGCGTAACGCGGCCCAGGCACTCAACGGTGAGGGCGAGATTATTCTGCGCTCGCGTGTGGCACGGCAGGTCACGCTGGCTAAGCGTCGTCACAAACTGGCATTGGATTTGCATGTCATTGACAACGGACCCGGCATTCCTGAGGAGATCCGCGAGCGGGTGTTTTATCCCTTGGTGTCAGGGCATCCTCAAGGGCATGGTCTGGGGCTCACGTTAGCCCAGTCGTTTGTGCACCAGCATGGCGGGATGATTGATGTGGAGAGTCGGCCCGGATTAACGGATTTCTTGATCCGTCTTCCGATTGACATGAAATGGAGCCAATGATGAAACCGGTATGGATTGTTGATGATGATCAGTCGATCCGCTGGGTGTTGGAAAAGGCGCTCAGCAAGCAGCAGATGCCGGTCCGCGTCTTTGAAGATGCCCGGGGTGTGATGTCAGCACTCGACGACGACACGCCCCAGGTCTTGGTGTCGGACATTCGCATGCCGGGCGACAGCGGTCTGGAGTTGCTCGAGCGGGTCAAGCACCGTTGCCCGCAGGTTCCTGTGATCGTGATGACGGCCTATTCGGATCTCGACAGCGCGGTGTCGGCGTTTCAGGGCGGGGCATTCGAGTACCTACCCAAGCCCTTTGATGTGGATGCGGCAGTCGCATTGATCCGGCGTGCGGTGCAGGAAAGCTCCACCGGTGGCAGTCTGTCAGAAGTCTCTGCAGCAGCCTTGCCGGAACTCCTGGGCCAGGCGCCGGTGATGCAGGATGTGTTTCGTGCCATTGGCCGCCTGAGCCAATCGAGTGCAACCGTGCTCATCACTGGTGAATCCGGCACCGGAAAAGAGCTTGTTGCCAGCGCGTTGCATCGGCATAGTCCGCGTGCGCGCATGCCGTTTGTTGCCCTTAACACTGCAGCGATTCCTCGGGATCTTCTCGAGTCGGAGCTCTTCGGCCATGAGCGTGGTGCGTTTACAGGGGCGCAGTCGATGCGCCGTGGCCGCTTTGAGCAGGCCGAGGGTGGAACGCTTTTTCTTGATGAAATTGGTGATATGCCCTTGGATCTGCAGACGCGCTTACTTCGTGTGCTCTCCGACGGGCATTATTACCGTGTAGGTGGCCATCAGCCGATCAAGGCGAATGTGCGCGTGATTGCAGCCACACATCAGGACCTCGAGGCCCGTGTGCGTGTGGGCCAGTTCCGGGAAGATCTTTTCCATCGGCTCAATGTGATTCGCCTGAAGCTTCCCCCATTGCGAGAGCGTCAAGAGGACATTCCTTTGCTCGTGCGCCATTTTCTGCAAAAAAGCGCCAAAGACCTGAAGGTCGAAACCAAGCAGATTGCTCCCGCAGCGATGGATGTATTGGTTCGTCTGCCGTTCCCCGGGAACGTACGGCAGCTTGAAAACCTCTGCCACTGGATGACCGTGATGGCGCCGAGTCAGTTTGTGCAGGTTGAGGATTTGCCGGCGGAGTTGCGTTCTCATGACCATGTACCTCACGTGGTTGTGGGGGAATCGTTGGCAGAGTCCGCAGCAAGTGTTTCCAAGCCGTTGATAACCCCGAGCCCATCAGTGTCATGGCAAGAGTTGTTGCGTCAGGATGTCGCCCGTGCGCTTGATGCGCAAGACCCGGAGCCTGCCGATGGCCGCATGAATCAATGGGCCCGCGAGTTTGAAACGGCTGTATTAAGTGTCGCGCTCAAACACACCCGGGGCCGGCGTATGGAGGCTGCCCAATTACTTGGTATTGGCCGCAACACCATGACCCGCAAGATTGCCGATCTCCACTTGGAGGATGACAGGTAGCCCAAATTTGATTATTCTCCTTAGAGGGACACCGCAGGGAGAATAAAAAATGCACAGTTCATTTCAAGGGCTGGGCGGTGGGCAGCCGATATCCATTGCGTCGATATCGTCGAATTGCGCAGACTGCTCGATGCACGAGCTCTGCCTGCCCGCTGTCGTCAACAATGAAGACTTAGACCGGCTCGAGACCATTCTTACCAAACGGGTCCGTGTGGAGAGGGGGGAGTCCCTCTACCGAACCGGTGACGTGTTCACGTCCCTCTACGCGGTTCGGCTCGGTCACTTTAAGACCGTCTATTCCGAGGGGCCAAGTTCAAAGCAGATCATCGCCTTCCAGATGTCGGGAGAAATGCTGGGCATGGAGGGTATCGGGCAATCGCGCCACAAGTGCAGTGTGATTGCGTTGGAGGACAGCGAAGTCTGTGAGGTGCCCTACACCCGACTGGAAGAGTTGCTCACCCAGCTGCCGAGTCTTCAGGCCCACTTTCACCGGATGATGAGCCGGGAAATCGATCGGGAGCATCAGGTCATGTTGCTCCTCGGATCCATGAGCGCCGATCAGCGTGTGGCCGCCTTTTTGTTGAATCTATCGCGTCGCTACGAGGCCCGTGGCCTGTCGCCCAACCACTTTGTGCTGCGGATGACCCGCGAGGATATCGGTAACTACCTTGGGCTCACCATTGAGAGCGTGAGCCGAGTGTTCAGCCGATTCAAGAAAAACGATTGGATTGATGGGTCGCCGCGTGACGTCCGTCTGCGGGATCGCAAGGCCCTAGAGGAGCTCTGCAGTCACCACTGATTCACGTCGTGCAATCACAGCGAGTAGGGTGAACGACGTTCAATCGGCTGTGATGTTGGGGGCTTCATGAGCGACCAGGTCATAAAGCTTGAGATCGCCATGAAGGCAAAGCAGACGGCAAACCCGATGGCATAGGCGGCGAGCCGATCGATCTCCAGCGGTATGCCGTGCAAGGCGAGGTCGTGCGGATCAAACAGCGAAAAAAACAAGGCATTCAATGCCGCGGCCCCGAGGAAAGCGGGCCACAAGACCACCATGGCCACCTTGGCCTTGCTCGACGGAATATGAGTAGGAGGTGGGGGTGCGTAAGGGACTCTTGCCATCTCGCGCTCCGTAGTTATTGAACAGTCCAGGTCGCTTTGACACGCCAGGTGGAGTCGTTGTCTTCCATCTGGGCGTACCAGCGTCCAGCCGAGATACCTGGCACATCAGATCGGTAACGACCGTCTGACGACTTTACAAGTGTAGCGAGAACGTCTTTTTGGTCCAGTGTGGGATGCGAGAGCCGAAGCCGTATCGCCTCGGGCAGCATCACCCCGGGGTTGGCCGACAGCGTGATCTCGATGCGCTGCGCGCCAGAGGGCTGGGGCAGGATCGAGGCCTTCGCCACAATGCCCTGACGAACGGCTGCGTCGTCTTTTTCGAGCCGCTGATTGATTGCCCGGCCTTCTTTGTAGTAATCGTCTGCTACCAGGCTGTCCGCGGTTTTGACCGCAATCGTCATGGTGATCGCTCCGGCGATCACCGCTGAGGCGGGGATGCCGATCAAAAACCAGACCCAGCCATGGCGGTACCAAGGCTTCTGGGCGTCTGGCGCCAATCGGGAGGGGGGCTGTGACGGTTCAGTGGACATGCGCATGATTATCGCGGAATAAAGAAGATAGCTTTTTCGTCCACACCCACGCCTGGCGAGGTGATGGAGTCGATACGGATCTGAATCTTGTGGGAGCCTTTTTCAAGCGCCTCAAGCTCGGCGATCGAGGACTGCATGCGCACCACAAAGAGCTTGGTGGAGACCTTGGGCACATCGAACGTGTCGCCACTCACGATTTTCAATCCGGGCACACCTGAGGCCGTCACCTTGTACGTGTGGGCACGTTCATCGGTATTGATGAACTGGAATTGGAAGGTGTTCTCAATGTGGGTTCCCTCCACCTCGCGAGCCAGGGCGCCTCGGTCGCGCATGATGTCAACCTTGAGCGGGGTGCGCATCATCAGAGTTCCGAACACGGCTGCCACAATCACCGCCAGAATGGCGGTGTAAATCAAGACACGCGGGCGGAAAATGTGGGCCCGAAGCTGTTCTTTTGTGTATCGATTGGCGATGGCGTTCTGGGTCGAATAGCGGATCAGGTCACGCGGATAGCCCATCTTGTCCATGATGCTGTTACAGCCATCCACACAGAGCCCGCAGCCGATGCATTCGTATTGCAAGCCCATACGAATGTCGATACCCGTCGGGCAGACATCGACACAGACGCCGCAGTCGATGCAATCGCCTTTGCCGGCCGCACGGTGGTCAATTTTTTTTGATCGCGAGCCTCGGGGTTCGCCACGGGTCTCATCGTAGGTGACGATCATGGTGTCCCGGTCAAACATCACGCTCTGGAAGCGGGCATAGGGACACATGTATTTGCAGACCTGCTCGCGCATAAAACCGGCCTGCAAAATGGTGAAGCCTGAATAAAACAGGATCCAAAAAGTCTGCCATGGTCCGAGCTCATTGGTGATCACCAGCTGGCCGAGATCTCGAATCGGCGTGAAGTAACCGGCAAATGTAAAGCCCGTCCAGAGGGCCACCGTCAGCCACACTGCATACTTCAATGCACGACGCGCCATGCGCTCGCCCGCAGGACCTTTGGTGTCCAGTCGCATGCGTTTGGCGCGATCGCCTTCGGTCCAGCGTTCAATCTGTAAAAAAATAGACGTGTAGACCGTCTGAGGGCATGCATAGCCGCAAAAAAGCCGGCCCGCTACCGCGGTGAATAAAAACAGGCTGAAGGCGCTGGTGACCAGCAATGCGGTCAGGTAGATGAAGTCTTGCGGCCACAACACCAAGCTGAAGATGTAGAACTTACGCTCGACAAGGTTAAGCAGTATGGCCGGCCGATCGTCCCAGGTGATCCACGGCAGGCCGTAATACAGGACCTGGGTTAGAGCGACGAATATCCAGCGCCAGGTGTTAAACACCCCGGTAACTTCACGTGGATAAAGTTTTTTTCGGGGGGCGTAAAGAAGAACCGTCTCTTGTACGGGGGGTGAACCTTCTGTGCTCATGGTGTTGCGATTTCCGGCCCCGACGATGTCGCGGCCGGATCGCCTGTGTCGTTATTTCTGTTGGGACAGGCTATAGACGTAGGCAGACACAATGTGGGATTTCTGCTCACCGAGGAAGTCTTTCCAGGCGGGCATCACACCGTGGCGGCCGTTGTTGATGGTGTTGGTGATCCCTGCGACTGTGCCGCTGACCAGCCATGTCTTGTCGGACAGGCGCGGGGCACCCATGGAGATGTTGCCCTCGCCATTGGCGCCATGGCAGGCGGCACAGGCGGCAAACATCGGTTTCCCGGCGGCGGCTTTGGCTGTGTCGTGGGGCGTGCCCGAGAGGCTGAGCACATAGTTGGCAACGTTTTCCACCATTTCGGGAGAGCCCAGTGCAGCAGCCATGGGTGGCATCACACCCTGGCGGCCTTCGAGGACCGAGATCTTGATGGCCTGCGGTGTTCCGCCCCAGAGCCAGTCGGCGTCGGCCAGGTTCGGAAAGCCTTTCGCACCGCGTCCGTCAGAGCCGTGGCACTGTGCGCAGTTGTTGAGAAACAGCCGTTGGCCGATGGCCATGCCGGCAGGATCTTTTGCGAGTGTCTCGATGTCCATCGCAGCAAACTTGGCATACAGCGGGCCAAATTCTTTGTCGGCTTTTTCTATCTCTTTGGCATGTTGGCCCGTAGATGACCAGCCGAGAACCCCTTTGGTGTTACCCAGTCCGGGATAGAGCACGAGGTACACCACGCTAAACACGATGGTGATGTAGAACAGCATCATCCACCAGCGTGGCAGGGGGTTGTTGTATTCCTGAAGGTTTTCGTCCCATACGTGTCCGGTGGTGCCAGGATCCTGGCCCGGGGCTACTTTTTGCCGAGACAGTGCATACAGCAGCACTGCGCAGGCAGCAATCGACAGTGCACTCAGCACGATCACATAAAGATTCCAGAATTCGCTTACGAAATCAGCCATGGCGTTCTCGCTCGTTGGTTAATTACTGCTTATTTTTCTCGGTCAGGGGCGCATCGTCTTGCAACGGGATCATTGCGTTGCGATCCATCTCTGCCTTTTGTTTTTTTCCGAACACCCAGAAGACCATCGCTAAAAACGCCACGATTCCGACTACGGTGAGAATGCTGTGGAAATTTGCGATGGTCATCTGAGGTCTCCCTGAAGTGTTATTGATAACGTAGGTGGATCAGCTGCGCTTGTCTTTGAGTGCCAGTCCGAGCGACTGCAGGTAGGCAATCAGGGCTTCCATCTCGGTTTTGCCCTTGACCTCGTCGACCGATCCTTTGATTTGTTCATCGGTGTAGGGGTGGCCGAGGGTGCGCAGCACACTGAGTTTTTTGGGCATGACTTCCGCGTCGACTAGATTCTTAGCCAGCCAAGGGTAGGCAGGCATGTTGGATTCCGGGACGACATCACGCGGATTCATCAGGTGCACACGGTGCCACTCGTCGCTGTAGCGGCCGCCGACGCGGTGCAGATCAGGCCCTGTGCGCTTCGAGCCCCACTGAAATGGCCGGTCATAGACGAACTCTCCGGCGACGGAGTAGTGGCCATAGCGCTCGGTCTCGGCACGAAATGGTCGAATCATCTGCGAGTGGCAGTTGTAGCAGCCTTCGCGCACGTAGACATCACGGCCGGCCAGCTGAAGTGCCGTGTAGGGCTGTAGGCCCTTGACCGGCTCCGTCGTGGATTTTTGAAAGAAGAGCGGCACAATTTCGACCAGGCCGCCAATCGCTACAGTGATCAGCACCAGCACGATCAGCAGGGCTGGGCTCTTCTCAATCTTCTCATGTGTTGCAGGCATTCTTTTCTCCCTTGTTCTGCGATCGCAATTAGGCGTGGGCCACTTCGGGGATGCGTGCATCCACGGGCTTGGGCTCACGAATCGTCATGACCATGTTCCACATCATGATCACCATGCCGCCCAAATAGAGCAGGCCGCCGAGCAGTCGGATCGAATAGTAGGGGTAGGTGGCCTTGATGCTCTCGATAAATGCGTACGTGAGCGAGCCATCCGGGTTGACCGCGCGCCACATCAGGCCCTGCATCACACCGGCAATCCACATGGCAGCGATATAAAACACGATGCCCAGTGTCGCCACCCAGAAGTGGACCTCGATGGCTTTTACGCTGTACATCTCGCGTTTGCCGGCAAGGCGTGGCAAGAGGTAGTACATCGCACCCATGGAAATCATGCCCACCCAGCCCAAGGCGCCCGAGTGCACATGGCCTACGGTCCAGTCGGTGTAGTGCGAGAGTGCGTTCACGGTCTTGATCGACATCATCGGTCCTTCAAAGGTCGACATGCCGTAAAACGAGATCGAGGTGATGAGGAATTTCAGGATGGGGTCACTGCGCAGTTTGTGCCATGCGCCTGAGAGGGTCATCACACCGTTGATCATGCCGCCCCAGCTGGGTGCCAGAAGAATCAATGAGAACACCATGCCAAGCGACTGGGTCCAGTCGGGCAGGGCGGTGAAATGCAGGTGGTGCGGACCCGCCCACATGTAGGTGAAGATCAGGGCCCAGAAGTGAACGATCGACAGGCGGTACGAATAGACAGGCCGCTCGGCCTGCTTGGGCATAAAGTAATACATCATGCCCAGAAAGCCGGCGGTCAGGAAAAAGCCCACCGCGTTGTGGCCATACCACCACTGGATCATGGCGTCTTGAACGCCGGCATAGGCGGAATACGATTTGGTCAGCGATACGGGCAGAGCCGCGCTGTTCACCACATGCAGCAGGGCGACGGTCAGAATGAAGGCGCCGAAGAACCAGTTGGCTACATAGATGTGTTCAATTTTGCGCTTGAAGATCGTGCCAAAAAACACGACCGCGTAGGCGACCCAGACGGCGGTGATCAGAAGATCGATCGGCCACTCCAATTCGGCATATTCCTTGCCGCTGGTGATGCCCAGGGGGAGTGTTATCGCCGCAAGGACGATGATCAGCTGCCAGCCCCAGAACGTAAACGCGGCGAGTTTGTCACTAAAGAGCCGTGCGTGGCAGGTGCGCTGAACAACATAGTACGAGGTCGCGAACAACGCACAGCCGCCGAAGGCGAAGATCACGGCATTGGTGTGCAGCGGCCGCAGTCGGCCATACGATAAGAATGACCAGTGCGGTGTCAGATCCGGAAAGGCCAGCTGCGCGGCAACAATGACGCCGACCAGCATTCCGACAACGCCCCAGATCACGGTCATGATGGCGAACTGTTTTACGACCTTATAGTTGTACTCACCTGCTGTGTTCACAGCCATGATGTGCTTCCCCTTGAAATTGGAATAATTGCGAAGGGGAGTGTATTCCTACGGGGGAATATTGGTGTTGACTTACGTCAACGCGGCTTCAGTCCATCCCTTGCCCTAGACAAAACAATCGTATGGTGAGGTCCTCGGCTATGGGGCCGTCAGTAGCGCTGCCCTTATTTCAGTGCCGTTGGGGTACCGGAGTCATGAGGGACGTTTACGGTTCTCTGCAGGGGGATCGCCGGCACTGGGCCGATCGTCGTCCATCAGTATCCGGCGTGCTGGACCTTCCACATCGTCGAATTGGCCCGAGTCGGACATTCGGAAAAACAGCCATACGGCCAGTGCAAGCACCGCGAGGCTAATCACGATCAAAAACGGCAATACGTCCATGCCGTTAGGTTAGCGCAATAAGCGGGCGGAGTTGAGCACCACGAGCAATGAGCTTGCGGCCATGCCGATCGAAGCCACCAGAGGACTGATCATGCCGGCTGCTGCAAATGGAATGGCGACCAGGTTGTAGGCAAGTGCCCAGGCCAGATTCTGGTTCAACAGTTGTCGGGCGCGCAGCGCAATACGCGTAACGTCGGCCACGCCCGACAGGTTGGGATGAAGCAAGAAGATGTCGGCCTTTTGTTTGGCCAGCGGAGCCGCACTGAAGACTGCTATCGAGACATCTGCCTGGGCGAGCACGGGCGCATCGTTATGGCCATCGCCCACCATCATCACCACATGGCCACTGGCCTGCAGGGCGCCTACGCGTTCCTTTTTTTGCGCGGGCGTGCATTGGCCCACGGCCTGGTCGGCTGGTATATCGAGCGCCTGCGCGATGCGGTCTACCCTGGGCTGTTGATCTCCGCTGAGACACCAGGGGCTGAGGCCTAACTGTTTGATCTCAGCAATCACGGAGGCGGCCTCGGGTCGCGGCGTGTCATCGATCGAAAATCCGGCACGCAATTCTCCATTGACTGATAAAAAGACTGTGCATTGCGACGCCGCTGCCGCTGTGTCTGGCCTCGCTCGGGCATCACTCGGATCGGCCACAAAGTGCAGGGCACCCAGGCGAATCTGATCCCCCTTGATCACCGTGCTTACACCCAAACCGGCATGAAATTGGGAGTGCTCTTGGCTGCTGGGACGCCATGCCAGATGGCGTGCCGAGATTTCCTTGCGGGCTGTGCGCGCGA
>JACCDJ010885227.1_pt1 | contig 36076 bp, 24 predicted proteins | sample 7444481 | NCBI WGS metagenome assembly JACCDJ01 (sample SAMN15323435, study PRJNA562643) | freshwater metagenome | isolation source: river surface water | place: USA:Blue River Watershed | collected 2017-08-15
CCGATAAATCTAAGCGGTGATAATTGGGATTTCTTACGTTGTTTCTGGCGTTGTTACCAGCATCGGGAACAGTATATCCTTGCACTGTGTATTGACCTGTGTAAAATGTGGTAGGTGTTCCAGTACTGAATACAAAGTTTGCCGCAAGATCCCATTTGCTATTGAGTTTGTATTGTGCCACAATGTATAAATTGTGCAAGCGATCGAAACGGTTGGCATACCAATTTCCATCGTTAATGCCTTCAACTTTTCTTTCACTTTTTGAAAGGGTGTAGCTGATCCAACCTGTTAAATCGCCAGCATTTTTCTTGACATATAGCTCCAAGCCATAAGCCCTACCAATTCCTGAAAGCAATTCACCTTCAAGCAAGCGGTTGAGTAGGAGTTGGGCACCGTCGATGTAATCGACTTGGTTTTGCATGTCTTTATAATAAGTTTCAATGGAAGTTTCGTATTCTTGATCTTTTCCAAGGTTCTTGAAATAGCCAATGGTATATTGGTCGGCAATTTCAGGTTTAATGTTGTTGGTGGAAGGGGTCCAAACGTCGAAAGGCACGCTGGCAGCGGTGTTTGAAATGAGATGCAAATTCTGTACCATTCTATTGTAGCCACCCTTCACAGAGGTTGTTTTATCGACTGATAATTTGAAGCCCAAACGCGGTTCTAAGTTGAAGTAGTTTTTAATGACTTCGTTGTCTCCAGCCTCATAGGTTTTACTTTGGTCGAGTGCCCGTCGTTGTCCTGTCATGAAAGGATCTCTATAAACAAACACTGTTCCTTTACCGAGGTATAAAAACTGACTTGCACGGAGTCCTGCTCTTAAAGAGAATAGACCATTTGAGTTAATATCTCCGGTAACATATGCGGCATTTTCCATACCGTATTTGTTTGGTAAGCTGAAGTTGAAAGTTTTTCCTTGGTTTACAGAAATGGCGTCGCCAGGAATGAACGTATAATATGTTGATTGAACACCGGTACCAAGTTCTACCTTAGGACTTAAGTAGTATTTAAAATCACTTTTAACGGTATTGTTTACAATGTAGCTATTCCAATTGAAAGAGGCATCGTCGTTGGCGTTAAATTCTAGGTTATATCGGTAACGGCTGTAATAGTAAGTGAAATTTGAAAAGAGTTTTTTATTGAAAACGTGGTTCCAACGGGCGGTCACAACTGAGTTTCCCCATTTTACGCCAAAGGCGTTTGCTGCAGAAAAAGCGTCATCGCCAATATAAGATGAAATGAAGAATGAATTGCGTTTATGTGAATAGTTGATCTTAGCCGTAAAGTCGTAAAAATAGAATTGTGAACCACTTAAGTTGGCTGGTAAAAATGGCTTTGCAAGTAAATCGATGTAACTTCTACGGGCTGAAACGAGGAAGCTTGCTTTATTTTTAACGATGGGACCTTCAAATGTTCCACGGCTAAAAATGGTACCTACACCGCCGCTTGCTTGATAGGCTTTTTTGTTACCATCGCGGGTAATGACATCGAGCACTGAGCTTAGTCTACCACCGTAATTGGCGGGAATTCCACCTTTGATGAGTTGCACATCTTTTACGGCATCGGGATTAAAAATACTGAAGAAACCGAATAGATGGGCGGAATTGAAGACTGGAGCATCGTCCATAAGCACTAGATTTTGATCGATTGCACCACCCCTTACATTGAATCCGGAAGCTCCTTCACCCACGGTAGTGACTCCAGGCAGAAGTTGAATGCTTTTGATGACGTCGGCTTCCCCCAAAAATGCTGGAATTTTCTTTATGGTTTTACCGCTGATACTTTGGGTAGAGATATCGATTTTCTTGACATTGTCGTTTCTTTTTGCGCGAATATTGATTTCTTTGAAGGATTCGGCTTCGGGCAACAGTGCGAAAATGATTTGTTCATCTTTATTGAGGGACAATGGGTATTCTAATTGATTGAAGCCACTTGCAGAAACTTGGAGGTTCCAATTTCCGGGGGTGAGTGTCAAACTAAAGAATCCGAAGCTGTTGGTCACAGCAGAAGTCTTTGAATTTTTAACAGAGATAACGGCGTTGTTGATGGTTTCGCCACTTGAGCTATCCTTAACGTATCCGCTCAGAGTTAATTTTTGACCGAAAAGGGTGTTAGAAAGTATGAGTAGGGTTGTAAAAAATAGGAATTTCCGAAACATTTGGTGCAAAGTTACTTATATGAACAGAGAAAGGGGAAAAAGGTTGGTGAATGGTTAAAATAATCGACGAAGGGGGCAAAAAAAAACCCTCAACAGATGCTGAGGGTTTTTGGTATTGCATTAAATAGGTTAACGGTCTTTCATTTCAACGAAAGCACGAGGGGCTTCACCGGTATAAATTTGGCGAGGGCGTGCAATTGGTTGTTTTTCACGGCGCATTTCTTGCCATTGGCTAATCCAACCTGGAAGGCGGCCAAGAGCAAACAACACTGTGAAGAAATCGGTTGGGAAACCAAGAGCTCTATAGATAATTCCTGAGTAGAAATCTACGTTCGGGAATAATTTTCTTTCAACGAAGTAAGGATCATTGAGAGCAGTTTCTTCTAATTTTTTAGCAATTTCCAAAATTGGGTCGTTCACACCTAATTTAGCAAGAACATCGTCGCATGCTTTTTTGATAATTTTAGCACGAGGGTCGAAGTTTTTGTATACACGGTGACCAAATCCCATCAAACGGAAAGAGTCATTTTTATCTTTTGCTTTGTTGATCCATTTTTCAACATCACCACCATCATTTTTAATTTGCTCAAGCATTTCAAGAACTTCTTGGTTCGCACCACCGTGCAACGGACCCCAAAGGGCGTTGATACCGGCAGAGATAGAGCTATAAAGGTTAGATTGGCTACTACCTACCATACGCACAGTGCTAGCAGAGCAGTTTTGCTCGTGATCGGCATGAAGGATGAGCAATTTGTTCATTGCACTTACAATCACTGGATCTGGAGTATAATCTGGTTCTGTAACTTGACCGAAGGTCATGTTGAGGTAGTTGGTCACATAATCCATATTGTTTCTTGGGAAAACGATAGGATGTCCGTGACGTTTTTTATAGATCATGGCACAGATGGTAGGCATTTTAGCAAGCAAACGAATAACAGTACGGTTGATTGCATCCTCATCTCTGTGTGGATTTAAGCTTTTCGGGTAGAATAAACTGAGTGCAGAAATCATGCTACTAAGTTGCCCCATTGGATGAGATCCAGTAGGAAATGCTTTGAACATTGCTTCTAAACCTTCGTTTACAAGGGTATGTTCAGAGATTTTATCTTCAAAATCTTGTAATTGGGCAGCGGTAGGTAATTCACCGTGAAGTAACAAGTAAGAAACTTCTAAGAAAGAACACTTATCAGCTAAATCTTCGATGTTATAACCACGGTGGCGTAAAATGCCCTCTTCTCCATCTAGGAATGTAATTTTACTGGTTGTTGCACCTGTATTTTTATACCCAATGTCGATGGTGATATAACCTGTAAGATCTCTTAATTTGTTGATATCGATGGCTTTTTCGCCCTCAGATCCATGAATAACGGGTAATTCGATTTCTTTCCCCTCTAGAATAATTTTAGCTGTTTCAGGCATAGTGTTAGTTGGTATTATCCAATATCTTTCAAGTATTGCAAATATAAACATAACAAATGTTCTTTCAAAAAGTTTGGTCGAACAATTGTTATGTTTTAAAGGTTATTTAACATTGCCCTCAGTGAGGGTATCCAATCCTTTTGCAGTAACTTGAAATCTCGTTTGCTTGATGGTGTCTACATCAAATGAAATTTGACGAATATTTTGTTGGCTAAACGATTTTATATACCCGTGGTGAAATAGCTGACGGATAATGTCGATGCCCACTTTTTCGGGTAATTTGGATTCTAGAATCACGCTTTCTGCCAATTCTACATGAATCAAAAGGCCCAAAATGAGCAATTCTTCTTCACCAATTTCGAACATCGCTTAATCGAATTTTTCTTGTCGCATTTGAGGGAAGAAAAGCACCTCTTGGATTGATGATTGATTGGTTAACATCATCGTTAAACGATCAATACCCACACCCAAGCCACTTGTAGGCGGCATGCCGTATTCTAGCGCGCGAATGAAATCTAAATCCATTGCCATTGCCTCTTCATCGCCACGTGCTGCCAAAACCAATTGCTCTTCGAAACGAGCTTTTTGCTCAATTGGATCGTTCAACTCACTGTATGCGTTTGCAATTTCTTTTCCGTTTACAAAAAGCTCAAAACGCTCAACCAATCCTTCTTTACTACGGTGCTTTTTGGTTAATGGGCTCATTTCAATTGGATAATCGGTGATAAAGGTTGGCTGTATGAGGTGTTTTTCGGCAGATGCACCAAAAATTTCATCTACAAGCTTACCATAACCCATTTGAGACGTTACTTCGCAACCAATAGACTTCGCAAATTCTCCTAACTCAGCTTCTGTTTTGCCTTCAATGTTAAAGTTTGCGTATTTCATGATCGATTCGGCCATGGTTAAACGTTGGTAAGGACGTGCGAATGAGATTTCATTTTCACCCACATGGGCAGTGGTTGTGCCATTTACATCCATTGCACACTTTTCAATCATTTCCTCAACGAAGTCCATCATCCAGAAATAATCTTTGTAAGCCACATAGATTTCTAATCCTGTAAATTCAGGATTGTGGGTTCTGTCGATCCCTTCATTTCTAAAGTTTTTAGCAAATTCGTACACACCATCAAAACCACCAACAATGAGTCGTTTGAGATACAATTCATTTGCAATACGCAAATACAATTTCATATCTAAAGCGTTGTGATGTGTTTCGAAAGGACGAGCGGCAGCGCCACCGTGAATGCTTTGCAAAATAGGGGTTTCAACTTCCAAGTAACCTTGGTTGTTGAAGGTATTTCTCAAGCTTTGAACAATTTTACTTCTTTTGATGAAGGTTTCTTTATGTTGAGAGTTCACCACCAAATCAACGTAACGCATGCGGTAGCGAGATTCTGGATCGGTGAACGCGTCGAAAATCACACCGTCTTTTTCTTTTGGAAGTGGCAGTGGATTTAAGCATTTTGAAAGGAGGGTAATTTTAGAGGCGTGAATAGATGTTTCACCGGTTTGTGTGGTGAAAACATATCCCTCAACACCAATAAAATCGCCAATATCGAGCAATTTCTTGAATACAGTGTTGTAGAGCTCTTTGTCTTCTGAGGGACAAATTTCGTCGCGGTTTACATACACTTGAATTTTAGAAGTACTGTCTTGAAGCACAGCAAAAGCTGCTTTTCCCATGATTCTTCTTGCCATCATACGACCTGCAACCACCACTTGTTTAAATTTATCTGGATTTTCAGGAAATTCAGTTTTAATTTCTTCCGCAGTTGCGTTAACTGGGAAGAGTGCTGCTGGATAAGGATCAATGCCCATAGCTCTCAATTGCTCAAGAGATTGACGGCGTAATAACTGTTGTTCGTTTAATGAAAGTTCCATGGAAATGTTTGCAAAATTAACTTTTGTATGCTGAAAGGACTAATTTTCGGATTGATTTATTTCTGATTCTGATTCGGTGCTTGTTGTAGGTTTAGCAATGGGTTCAGAATGTTGAATGTTTTGTTGTGTGTTTGGTTTTTCAAAAAGAATACTAGGGGAAGGCAATGAAAATTGTTTTTGTCCAATGATCATAATGACCACACCCACTGTAATGCAAGCATCGGCGAAGTTCCAAATAGGGGCAAAAAAAGTGAAGAAATCACCACCCCAAAAAGGGATCCAACTTGGCAAAACCCCTTCCCACATGGGTGCGTAAAACATGTCAACCACATGTCCCTCAAACCATTGACCACCATAAGTATTGATGTAATGGCTGGTGCTTTCCCAGGGGAGTAAATTGCGATCTCCAAAATAATAACCGTAAAATACAGAATCGATGATATTGCCAATGGCTCCCGCGAGAACCAAAGAAACGGCTATCAGAAGTCCTGTATGTTCTTTTTTGCGAATGATAGCAATGAGGTAATAAACGCCAAAAATTGAAACAATGATTCTAAAGAAAGTGAGCACCAATTTACCAATTGTACCCCCACCAAAGAGTTTCATACCGAAGGCCATGCCTTCATTTTCAATGAAATAGAGTTTAAACCAATTTCCAAAAATGGGATAAGATTCGCCATAGATGAAATTGGTTTTGATATAAATTTTAATGATTTGATCGATCAGGATGGCAGCAAAGAGCACACCAAAAGCCCACCAAAATTTTGGTGACTGATACCATTTTGAATTGCTAGGGTTCAAAAGTTTATTTTTTTAATTTAGCTTCAATGGTTTGTGTGGTATGCGGCACAGCACGTAAACGTTCTTTAGGAATGAGTTTACCACTGGTTTTACAAATACCGTAGGTTTTGTTTTGAATACGAACCATGGCTGCTTCTAAGTTCTTAATGAACTTTAGTTGGTGAGCAGCAAGTTGATTCAAATTCTCTTTTTCCGCGGTATCGGCACCATCGTCTAAAGTTAAATAATTGTTGTTGGTGCTATCAGCGCCATTTTCATTACCGTCTTTTAAGTTTCCTTGTAAGGTGCGAAATTCAGCTTTTGCAACTTCTAACTTTTGCAAAATGATCTCTTTGAATTCTTCCAATTCTTCGTCGGTGTAACGTGTTTTTTCCATTTTATTGATTGGATTGTAATCGGTTATTTCATTAAATTTAAGTAAACAGCTTCTTCATTTACATCGGTTTCATGCGTTTTGCACGCATCTACAAAGGTAATTTCAGTTGCCAAAACTTCACTGCAAATATAAGCGTTAAATTGATTTACGCTGTTGGTAAGTTGTTCAGAGCCAGAATATTCAACTTTGATTTTATCTGTCACTTCAAATCCCAATTCTTTTCTTAGATTCTGAATTCTATTCACCAATTCTCTCGCGATACCTTCTTGCAACAATGCTTCCGAGATGGTAATATCTAGTGCTACCGTAGTATCTCCTTCCGATGTAACCAACCAACCTGGCATGTCTTGTGTCATGATTTCAACGTCGGCCAAATTCAAAGTGAAGGTTTCTTCATTCAACATCACTTCAATTTTTCCAGAGGTTTCTATCTCGCGAATTTGATCTTGTGTGAAGGCATCTACAATTGCCGACATGGCTTTCATGTGAGGACCTAAAACCTTACCCAAAGTTTTGAAGTTTGGTTTTATTTTCTTCACCAACAATGCGTTATCGGCTTCTAAATATTCGATTTCTTTTACATTGACCTCGCTTTGAATGAGTGTTGCAACATGTTCTATTTGCGATTTCATTTGTGGTGTCAATGCAGGGATGAGCATTTTTTGCAACGGTTGACGAACCTTGATTTTTTCCTTTTTTCGGAGGGATAAAACTAGGCTGCAAATGGTTTGAGCGCGTTGCATTTGCATTTCCAATTCTACCTGAATTGAGGCTTGATTCACAACTGGCCAATTGGTTAAATGTACCGATTTTGGAGCTTCGTTGTTTACTATAATTGGCGCATTGAGGTTGCGGTATAACCAATCTGAGAAGAATGGACTAATTGGCGACATCATGCGGCTAATGGTATCTAAGCAAGTATAAAGCGTTTCGTAAGCTGCTTGCTTGTCGGCGTTCATTTCACCTTTCCAGAAAACCCTTCTCGACAAACGAACATACCAATTGCTCAACTGTTCACTCACAAATTCTTCAATGGCACGTGCTGCTTTTGTAGGGTCGTAATCGTCTAAAGCCTCTGTAACCTCTAAAATGAGAGAGTTGAGTTTGCTCAAGATCCAACGGTCTAACTCTGAACGAGATGCAACTGGAGTTTGGTGATTTTCGCGGAAAACAAACTGATCAATATTTGCATAAATCGCAAAAAAGCTATAGGTATTGTAAAGTGTTCCTAAGAATTTACGTTGCGATTCAACCACACCATCGGTATCGAATTTCAGATTGTCCCAAGGTTGTGAGTTTGTAGACATGTACCAACGCAAAGCATCGGCGCCGTAATTTTCTACCGTTGTGAAAGGATCAACAGCGTTTCCGAGTCGTTTACTCATTTTGTTGCCGTTTTTGTCGAGCACCAAACCATTGGCAATCACGTTTTTAAAGGCAACATTATCAAATAGCATTACACCAATGGCGTGAAGGGTGAAGAACCAACCACGGGTTTGGTCAACACCTTCAGCAATGAAGTCTGCCGGAAAATTCTTTTCAAAAATATCTTTGTTTTCGAACGGCCAGTGCCATTGGGCATAAGGCATTGCGCCGCTGTCGAACCAAACGTCTATTAAATCCGTTTCTCTTGTCATTGGTGTGCCCGAAGCACTTACCAAAGTAATTCTATCAACGTATGGTCTGTGAAGGTCTAAAGTAGCTTCATCAGGATTTTGATCTAAGTTTAATGCAGCATTGGCTTTCAGAATTTCAGATTTTAGCTCATCGATGCTTCCAATACATTTTTCCTCGGTACCGTCTTCAGTTCTCCAAATTGGGAGTGGAGTTCCCCAGAATCTTGAACGACTTAGGTTCCAATCTACAAGGTTTTCAAGCCAGTTACCAAATCTACCTTCACCGGTACTTTTGGGTTTCCAGTTGATGGTTTTATTCAATTCAACCAAACGGTCTTTAACTGCAGTTGTTTTGATAAACCAGCTTTCGAGAGGGTAATATAAAATTGGCTTATCGGTTCTCCAGCAATGAGGGTAGGTATGTTCGTATTTTTCAACCTTAAACGCTTTGTTTTCGGTTTTCAGTTTGATGGCAATACGCTCATCGACGCCGAGGTATTTTTCGCGACCTTGTTTGGCAGCTTCTTCGGCTTTTTCATCGTCGGTGAGGTATGCTTCCTTCACAAATTCATTTGCAAAGTCGGTTACACAGTCAATGAAACGGCCTTTTTTGTCAACCAGGGTTAACGCGCCAATGCCATTTTCTTTGGCAGTTCTAAAGTCATCGGCACCAAAACTTGGAGCAATGTGAACGATACCGGTACCATCTTCGGTGCTTACAAAATCGCCAATAACAACTTTGAAGGCATCCCCAGATTCTGGTTGAGCGTAAGGAAGAAGTTGTTCGTAACGGGTTCCGGCCAAATCTTTTCCGAGGGAAGTTCTTAAGGTTTTCCAAGGGATATTTTTTTGACCCAGGGTATATCCCTCAAAATCACCATTTTCATTTTCAGCAGGGAAGTATTTTCCTTTCAAAGCCGAAGCCAAGGTAACAATGATAGGTTCACCGGTGTATTGGTTAAATGTTTGAATGTCTTCGTATTGGATATTTTCACCAACGGCCAATGCAGTGTTACTCGGCAATGTCCATGGCGTAGTTGTCCAAGCCAAGAAATATTCATTTTCTGTATTTGCCTTTTTAAATTGGGCAACAATGGTGGTATCTTTAACGTTTTGGTAAGTACCAGGTTGGTTCAATTCATGCGAGCTTAAACCTGTACCTGCAGCTGGTGAAAATGGCTGAATGGTGTATCCTTTGTAAAGGAAACCTTTTTCATGAAGCTGCTTTAAAAGATACCAAAGTGTTTCGATGTAGTTATTTTCGTAGGTGATGTAAGGATCGTTAAGGTCGACCCAAAATCCGATTCTATGCGTAAGTTCATCCCATTTATCTTTGAACATGAGCACATCGGTTCTACATTCTTTGTTGTAGTCTTCGAGGGAAATTTTGGTACCGATATCTTCTTTACGAATTCCAAGTCGTTTTTCAACTTGCAACTCAATTGGAAGTCCATGTGTATCCCAACCTGCTTTGCGGGCAACTCTAAAACCTTGGAGTGTTTTATAACGACAGAAAATATCTTTCATTGCGCGGGCCATAACGTGGTGAATACCGGGCATACCGTTCGCTGAAGGAGGTCCTTCAAAGAATGTGAAGGTATTATTTTCTGGGCGTTGGTTTACGCTTAATTGAAAGATATTTTCGGAATCCCAAAATTCAAGGATTTCTTTTTCTATCTCGGGCCAATTAAGGTTTTTAAGGGTTGAATACATGGATAAAATGGGTTAAAATCGATAAAGGTGCAAAAATACGCGATTTTTATGGCAAGTACAAAAGAAAAGGGGTGCATTGTGTGCACCCCTTTAAATTCAGTATATTAAAAAGTTAGGATTATTCGATCACTAATTTTTTAGTGCCAGTTCCATTGTCGAATTGCATTTGCACAACATAAAGACCAGCAGGAAGATTCAAGTTGTAAACGTTATGGTTACCGGTAACGAATAATTTTTGAACCATTCTACCATTCATATCGTAGATAGAAGCAGCATTTAATTTGTTGTTATCCCAGTTGTTGTGGATGATCAAATGATTTTTAGCAGGGTTAGGAGCGATTGTTACGTTAGAACCTAAGTTTGTGTTTTCAACACCAACAGAAGCCACCAAACCTAAAGAAACAGCGATACGAGGAGCGAAGTAATGTTGCAAAGTATCGATGTGAGTTAAAGCGCGAGCTTTGCTCATGTAAGGATTAGAAGCTTTAGCACCACCTAAGATTGTTGGAACATCATAATATTGAGGAGGTAACATTTTGATTTTGTTAGTATCCCACCATTCGTAAGGACCAGAAGCGTTCAACATACCAACAACAGGGTAAAGACCATCAATACCTTGGTTGAAAACGTTAGCGGCACGGGTGTAATCGTCCATAACTTTACCTTTATAAGGAGCAGTGTTTCCAAGACGTTGGCAACGAGCCATAACATCGTGACCACCAGAAACTTCAACAACTTGTAAAGTTGTACCTGGTACGTTAACCATACCAGTTGTGTAAGGAGCAAAAGGATCGTAAACTGAGTGCGACCAAATCAATGGAATTTCACCAGCATTCATCCAAGTGCTGTCGCCCAAAGCACCACCAATTGCAAAAGCAACTTGAGCGTTTGAAGTATGACCAGGAGTGTTGCTCATGTTGAAGCCAGGGTATCCACCGAAACCAAAACGATCACCCCACATGGTATCATTTACAAAAATAGCACCTGTAGAAGGATTTCTGAATTTAGCAATTTTAATTTCACTTTGCTTATCAATTGAAGCGAAAGCAGATGTGATATATGAACCAGTACCTTGACCACCTGTGCAAATTTTGGTAGTATCTACACTGAAAGTGTTTCCAAAAGAAGCCACATTTGATTTGAACCAACGAATACAAGAGCTCAAATCTTGAACACCTTTGTAAGCTGCATTGATAATTGTAGAACGACGTACAGTTTCATCAGAAGATGTAGGGTTCCAACCTTGACGGTAAGTAATGCTTGCAACTACATAACCTTTTTGTGCAAATTGACGGCACATTTCAGCAGTAGCACTGTCGTCTTTAAATCCAACAGGAGTTTTGTTGATATAACGAGGCAAGAAGCTACCAGTATGCAAATAAATAATTAACGGACGGTTTGTAGATCCATCAGTTGGAGTGTACACATCCATTTTCAAAGATTCTAACCTGAATTGAGGTCCAGGTTTAGTTGTGTCGATGTCGCCATATAACACAGTGTAGTTTTGAGCATAAGTTACGTTTGGAGTAACACTCACTTGTGAGGGTGTCAAAACGTTGTCTACAAAACGCGTTTGTGCCCAAGCACAAGCAGATGTAAACGCAATTGAAAGTAATAGTATCTGTTTTTTCATAGTTTATTGATTGAATTATATTTATGACAAATGTATTTAATAAATTTTATTTTTTACTTATTATTTTTCATGTCGGCATGTGAAATATCAAATAACAAGCTCAAGTAGGCCATTCTGCCAATTCTTGGGCCACCGTATACTTGAAGCGCCAAATTGTTTGTGAGGTTAGAAGCACCCAATTTAATTTGCGCATGATACTTTGGAAGTTCCTTGGAAATCATTGCGTCTATCATCCAATAAGTGGGAACGTCGCCAGTGAATTGCGGTGAACCTTCATAAACAAATCCTTCTATCCATTTGAAGTTTAAGTTAAACGAAATATGTTCTAGTTTCAACTTTTTGATGTCCAATTGTGAACCACCAAAACTCACGTTGAATTTGTTTTTCGGAGTGTTGAATGCAGGGATAATTGGGTCTGCATTGTCGGTTTTGTTCAATTGATTGAATGAATAGTTAAATCCAACGGTATATTTTTCCTTAAAAAAGTAATTCATACCAACGGAAGCACCCATGGTGGTTACAGCAGTGGTTGCATTGGTTGCAATACGGTAGACTTGTCCCCCAATAATTTCATTGGTTAATATATTGTTGAACTTTGGATCAAATCCAATTTTATATCCAATAAAATCAACATAATAAGAATAATAGGTGCTTAAATCGATGTTAATTTTGTTGTCAAACAGGAATGATTTGTACCCAAATTCAATGCTTTTTACTTTTTCCGGTCTTACTGGATCAACATTGAAGTATTTCAATTTCTTTACATCTTTAATAGGATCTAAGAAATAATCGCTCAATGACGACAATGTTACCAAGTTTTTATAACCACTGATATTTCCTAACAAAATGGCACGTCCCACATTATAATAGAGGTATTGGTCGGCGAGTGTTGGGTTACGCACACCACTTGTGAGTGAGAGTCTGTAATATGTGGTTTTGTCGGGTGTGTAAACTGCAGATAATGCTGGAGAATAAATGTAAGGAAAGTTTATGTTTTTATCAACGCGGAATGTGGCATTGATTTTCAATTTATCATTGAAAGACTTGTTTTCATAACCAGTGTAGGCACCAAATTCGCTGTTTTGAATGATACGTCCATTGGTGTCAGAAAAAATGGTTCCTTGGGTATTGGGGCGATAAAGTCGGCCGTTCATACCAATGACAAGTTGGTTTCTTTTGCCAAAGTTAAATCGATGTTCTGCTTGTGCATGGTACAATGCACTTTTGTCGAAAAATCCACTTCCACCTTCACCAAAACTTTTGCGGTTTGTAATGTCGTTCTTTAAAGAATCAAAGCGGTATGTACCCACTTCATATCTGTCGTAGGTTGCAGAATTGTGCGGTCTATTTTGAAAATTGGACCATTTATTGGCTATTTTACGACATTCATTTTGCCATTGCTGAATGAGGTCTTTGTTGTTGTTCACAACCATATTTACACTATCAGCAAAACCTTGAGGATTTTGAAAAGGGAAGATGACCGGATAGCCGGGTAATTTTTTCATCTTGTTTACATAATATGTTTTCCAAGCACTTTGATAATCGCCACCCCACAAATCGGCAGGTTTAGATTTTTGTTGTAAAATTAAGGCTGTAAAAACGGCATCGTAAGTATTTCCTGCATCTTCCTGAGTGGCATAGACCCTAACAAATCCATTTTTATGTTTGAATTCAAATCGATTTTGCCAGAATTGAATGTCGTTCAAGCTATATCTATTGTCGCCTTGATACACTGTTGTTCCCATACCAAAATTGGTTTGGTAGATGAACTCCATTGATTTGTTTCTGAATGGTTTAGCAGCGAGTGTAAATGAGGATTTTAAATTGTAAGTATTGTAGTCTACAATATCTTTTTCCCAATATCCTTCTCTATAAAATTGGCCTAAACCAGGGAAATCGAACATGCCAGTGAGGGAAGTTTTATTATATTCACCTGGACCGGGGAGTTCGTCTCCATAGCGGTTAACCGCGTCGTATCCGCCAGGATTGTTTGCATTGTGCAAAGTGCCTTTCACTGGGTCAGCATTTGTAGCTTCCCAATCGTAGGCTTTCATGTAGTAAAAATTTGCTTTGATGGCAATGAGGTCACGTCCCTTCTTAGATTTAAAAACATGGGCATAACGGAGTGCATTTTCCATTAACTGACGTTCACCCACTTTAATTTTATAGCTAAATCCTGGTGTTTTCCAAGGGTCTTTTGTGGTGATGCTAATGACACCGTTAAAGGCACCTGGACCATAGAATGCAGAACTTGCTCCAACCACAATTTCTTGGTTGTTCACATCCAATTCAGATGCACCGAGAAAGTTTCCAAGGGAAAAATTCAAACCGGGGCTTTGGTTATCGACCCCATCAATAATTTGAAGGGTTCTCACAGGGGAGGTACTATTAAAGCCTCGGGTATTGACGATTTTAAATCCTAAACTTGCCGAAGTAACATCCACTCCTTTTAAGTGCCCAAGCGCTTCATAAAAATCGCTGGCTGGAGTTTCTTTGATACTTTGAGCGCTCATGGTTTCAACGGTGAGCGGTGATTCTTTCAGTTTTTCTTTTAGTCGGTTTTGTTTGATGTTGACTTGACCTAATTTTTGCAAATCCAAAGTGAGAACGATGTTCCAAGGATTTTCATTTTGATAGGTGACTTCAAAGGTTTCACCTTGAACATTCACGGTGAATTTTGTTTGATCGGCGGGTTTACTTGGAAGGGTAAATTCGCCGTCTTCGTTAGATTCGGCTAATAATTCAGCTGAGGTATTGTAAATACTAGCCGAAATGCCTTTTTGAGTGGATTTATCGGTTATTTTCCCTTGAATAGAATTTTGTGAAAATAGCGGTGTAAATCCTATGAAAAAAAGTGTAATAAGTAAGGTTCTAATCATATGTCAATCAACAATAATTCGTGCAAGATAAGAGTTTTGATTTTAATAAAATAACAAGCTTTGCAAAACTTGCAAAAATCAATACGAATAAAAATCGCAAAAATGCGTAAACTTGCACTTGTAAAACAATGGTTGAAAAAGATGTTCTTTTAAAAGCATGGGATATGATGCAGACTGCCCGTGCAATGGCTGCGATTTATGAAGAAAATAGGCCAATTACTAAATATGTACATAGTACATCGAAAGGACATGAAGCCATTCAAATTGCAACGGGTTTTCATTTAAAACCAATTGATTTTGTATATCCTTACTACCGCGATGAAAGTATGTTGCTTTCAATGGGTATGAAGCCGGTTGAACTCATGATGCAATTGTTGGCGAAAGCCGACGATCCGTTCAGCGGCGGGAGAACTTACTACTCTCATCCTTCTTTGAAAAGGCCTGATATGCCAAAAATGCCACACCAAAGCAGCGCTACAGGGATGCAAGTCATTCCTGCAACGGGTGCCGCGCATGGTATTAAGTACTTAGAAGAACAAAATTTAATTACAAGTGCCGAAAAACCAATTGTTTTGGTTTCTTTGGGGGACGGATCTATGACTGAGGGCGAGGTTGCCGAAGCCCTACAAATGGCCGTTCTACATAAATTACCCATTGTTTTCTTGGTGCAAGATAACGACTGGGGAATTTCTGCAAGTGGCGATGAAATGCGCGCCATGGATGCTTTTGAATACGCTTTAGGATTTAAAGGCTTGCGCAGAATTCGTATCAATGGATCTGATTTTGTTCAATGTAACGACGAAATGAAGAGGGCCATCGACTATGTGCGTACCAACCGTGAACCAATGTTGGTGCATGCTAAAGTTCCTTTGTTGGGTCACCATACAAGCGGTGTGAGAAGTGAATGGTACCGCGACGATTTGGAAAAGCAAATGCGTCAGGATCCATTGCCAAAATTGGAGCAGTTGCTTTTGAGCTTGGCAGAAACTTCCGACAATTTAGAAGAAATTACAATCAAAGCAAAGGCAAAGGTTTTTGCTGATTTTGAAACTGCAAAAGCGGCTGCAGACCCTCATCCTTCAACACTATACGATCATATTGAAGCGCCTACCCCAATTACCGAAGAAAAAGGTGAAAGAACACCAGAGGGTAAAGAGCCAATTATGATGGTTGATGCTGCATTGTTTGCAGTTGAAGAAATATTGAAGAAACATCCTGAAGCATTGTTATATGGTCAAGATGTAGGACATAGACTTGGAGGTGTTTTTAGGGAAGCGGCAACGTTATCTGATAAATACGGACGCAAAAGGGTTTTCAATACACCCATTCAAGAAGCATATATTGTTGGAAGTACAGCTGGAATGAGTGCAGTTGGTTGTAAACCAATTGTTGAAATTCAATTTGCCGATTATATTTGGCCTGGTGTAAATCAACTCGTTACAGAATTATCGAAGAGTTGCTATTTGAGCATGGGTAAATTTCCTGTTGCCAGCGTCATTCGTGTTCCTACAGGGGCTTACGGTGGCGGTGGTCCATACCATTCTGGTACCGTTGAAAGTAGTTTGTTGCCTATAAAAGGAATAAAAATTGCCTATCCAAGCAATGCTGCCGACATGAAAGGTCTCATGAAGTCTGCTTTTTATGATCCCAATCCCGTTGTGATGTTTGAACACAAAGGATTGTATTGGAGCAAAGTTCCAGGAACAGAAATGGCAAAAACTCCAGAACCTTCTGAAGATTATGTGATTCCATTTGGTAAGGCTAGGGTTGTTTTAGATTGTTCTGAAGAAGCATTGCACAATGGAGAAACCGTTGGTGTTGTAACTTATGGAATGGGCGTTTATTGGGCTCTTGCTGCGGCTAAGAAATTACCTGGTAATGTTGAAATTTTAGACTTAAGAACTTTGGCACCTTACGATCAAGAGGCAGTTTATCATTTGGCAAAGAAACACGGTAAAATCTTGGTGCTTACGGAAGAAACTCTAACCAATAGCTTCGCTGAAGCTTTGGCAGGAAGGATCAGTAGAGATTGCTTTAGGCATTTAGATGCACCAGTGCAAACATTGGGTAGTGCCGACATTCCTGCAGTTCCGTTGAATATGGGAATGGAAGCGGTGATGTTGCCAAATGCCGACAAAACTTACGATGCATTGAAGGATCTTTTAGAAGGTTAAGACGTTGCGTTTTTTGCAATTCTCGGATTGCATTTTTGCATATTTTGCGAATAAATTTTCATTGGTTTTCAGTACTTTTGAAGAACGATGGGACTTACACATGCTAAAATATTGCTCAGCAATCCGCGAAAGCCGGAGTTAAAGCCAATCGAAATCAATAGTTTGGTGGATACTGGTTCCTATCATTTATGTATCTCTGAATCCATACAAATTTCTTTAGAATTGGAAGTATTTGACTACCAAATGGTCACCCTGGCTAACAATATGGAGGTAAAAGTACCTTATGTTGGTCCCGTGCGGATTGATTATATGGGAAGAAAATGTTTTATTGGAGCGTATGTAATCGGAGAAGGATGTTTATTGGGTGTTATCCCAATGGAATCGATGGATTTGGTGGTTCAACCTTTGAATCAAAAATTGGTGTTAAATGTTGCAAATCAAGGATTTCAACGTTTATAAATCAAAGAAATTTCTTTACCAGTTTTAAAGAACTCTCATTGTAGGGAGGGTACTTTTGTTTTAAATCGAACCAAAAGCCTGTTTTCAAAACACTCTTTTTATGGGTGAAAGCATCGAACCCAAATTTTCCGTGATAAGCACCTTGTCCGCTTCCACCAACGCCACCAAATGGCATTTCTGGAGTTACCAAATGCATTAAGGTGTTGTTGACGCAACCTCCACCGAAGGAAATTCTGCTCGTAATTCTTTCAGCCAAAGAGTTATTGGCAGTGAAAATATACAGAGCCAATGGGTTAGGATTCTTAAGTATTGTGCTATAAAGTTCCTCTTCGTTAGAAAATGAAATGATAGGCAAAATGGGTCCAAAGATTTCCTCTTTCATGATAGGATGGTTGAGGTCAGGAACCTTCACCAAGGTAGGTTCTATGTACAAGTTTTCCTTATTCGAATTTCCACCCACCAATATTTCGCAACCCTCTAACAATTTCATGAGTCGGTTAAAATGATGTTCGTTTACTATTTTGGTGTAATCTTGAGATTCTTCAGGGTGTTTGCCAAAGAAATCGTGAATGGCCGTTTTCATGGAACTCACAAATTCGTCGTGGTGTTTTTCAAACACTAAAATGTAATCTGGCGCCACACAGGTTTGTCCTGCGTTGATGGTTTTACCCATTAATATTCTCTGAGCCGTGGTTTTTACAGGGGTAGATCCGTCGACAATACAAGGGCTTTTCCCTCCCAATTCTAAAACCGTTGGAATGAGGTATTCGGCAGCTTGTTTGGCAATGATTTTACCCACGGCAGTAGAACCCGTGAAAAAGATTAAGTTGGGTTGATAATGTTCAATTGCTTGTGGCACAATTTCTGCGCCATTTCCCTCAATGATATCAATGTAACTTTCCGAAAAAGTGGTGTGAATGATTTTTGTGAGGAGGGCAGCAGTATGTGGGGTTAATTCAGACGGTTTGAGCAAAGATGTATTTCCTGCAGCAATGGAGGCCACCAATGGGGCCATTTGCAATTGGAACGGGTAATTCCAAGGGGCAATGATGAGTGTTTTTCCGTAAGGTTGGTTAATGATTTTGCTTTTTGAGGGAAACAATGCCATTGGAGATGAAGCATTTACAGGTTTCATCCATTTCGACAATTGCTTTAAAGTGTGTTTAATTTCACTCAGAACAAATCCAATTTCGGTGGTGTATGATTCAAATTCGGATTTCCCTAAATCTTTGTGAAGCGCTTCAATAATTTCATCCTGATAGGTTTCAATGGCACTTTTTAGCAATAAGAGTTGCGATTTTCTGAACTCGTAGGGTAGGGTAATGCCCTCCTGAAAGTATTGAAACTGTTTGATTCCTAATTCAGATAGATACAATTGTTGACTCATGATATTAATAACAATCTACAATTTGAAAAGATTTTTGATTGAAGGAAATTGTCTCTCCTTTGTGCTTTCCCATGAGTAAATGTCCGAATGGGGAAGCTGCCGAAATTGTTTTTAACTTCATTCCTTGCACTTCAATGTCGCCAACGGCTGGACCAATAAACACAATGAGTTTTTGGCTGCCTTGGTCTAAATGAACCACGGTTCCGAGCATAATTGCACCATGGAAATCGTAAAGGTGGTCAATAATTTCGAGGTGATTTTTAGTTTCTTCAAGTTGTGCTTCTGATCTACGAATGTCGGCTTGTAGCATTTCTCGTTGAGTTTCGTATTTATCGCCTGCACTACTTTTGGTTTCTTGTTGTATGGCGTTTCGCTCCGAATCTAAACTTTCGGTAACGGTGTTGAGCATGGATAAGATGCGGTTTTTAACCGCTAAAATGACCTCGTTTTTATCGGGTTGTTTCATGGTTCGAAGTACGCAAATAATCCTAAGATATTTATCCCTCAAAATAAAAAAAAGAAAGAGCGCAATTTTGATTGTAAATTTGTGAAAAAATTGAATATGTCTACGAATAACACCATCGTTTTAAATACCATTGAAGAGGCCATTGAAGATATTAAAAATGGCAAAGTTGTGATTGTGGTTGATGATGAAGATCGTGAAAATGAAGGCGACTTTTTAACGGCTGCCCGAAACATGACTCCAGAATTGGTGAATTTCATGGCGAAAGAAGGACGTGGATTGATCTGTGTTCCTCTCACCGAAGAACGTTGCGAAGAGTTAGGTTTGGATATGATGGTGGGCAAAAATACAGCCACCCACGAAACTGCGTTTACTGTGAGTGTTGATTTGTTGGGACAGGGATGTACCACTGGAATTTCAGCCCAAGATCGTTCGAAAACCATTATGGCGTTGATTGATCCAGGCACGAAATCTGAGGAATTGGGTAAGCCAGGACATATTTTCCCACTTCGTGCCAAGAAAGAAGGGGTTTTGCGTCGTGCAGGGCATACCGAAGCGGCTATTGATTTGTCGAGAATGGCTGGTTTTGAACCTGCTGGTTGTATCGTAGAAATATTGAATGAAGATGGAACAATGGCAAGATTGCCTGATTTGGTGCATGTTGCTGAAAAGTTCAATCTTAAAATTGTAAGTATTGAAGAACTGATTAAATACAGAATTGCCAATGAAAGTTTGATTCGCAGAGAAATTTCGGTTCAAATGCCAACTAAATTTGGCGATTTTGATTTGGTTGCATATAAACAAAAAGACACTGATCAAGAGCATTTGGCTTTAATTAAAGGTGAGTGGACAGAAGGTGAAGCTGTTTTGGTGAGGGTTCATAGCAGTTGCTTAACCGGAGATATTTTTGGAAGTTGTAGATGTGATTGTGGTGAACAATTACAAAAGGCAATGGAACGCATTGAAGCCGAAGGAAAAGGTGTGATTGTGTACATGAATCAGGAGGGACGTGGCATTGGGCTCTTAAACAAGCTCAAAGCATACAAACTTCAGGAACAAGGACTTGATACAGTAGAAGCAAATTTGCAACTGGGATTTGGCATGGATGAACGCGATTATGGTGTTGGTGCTCAAATCATTAGAGATTTGGGAATCACAAAAATGAGATTATTGAGCAATAACCCTAAAAAACGTACTGGATTGATAGGTTACGGATTAGAAATCGTAGAAAATGTGCCATTGTTGGTCCAACCAAATCCGCACAATGCGAAATATTTAGATACCAAACGTGCCAAAATGGGTCACGTAATTTAATGTCCTTCAAAAAAATAAAAATGATAACCATAAAACCAGAGGAAACGCCAATACCACAGCTGCATCAATATTTAATTGGAAGCATTGGTCCGCGACCTATTTGTTTTGCAAGCACGGTAAATGCTGAAGGATTGCCAAATTTGGCTCCTTTTAGTTTTTTTAATATTTTCAGTGCAAATCCTCCTGTAGTCATTTTTGCACCCAACAATAGTGGAAGAGATGGCACGCCGAAGCACACATATTTGAATGTGAAAGAGGTTGCTGAGGTTGTGATTAACGTGGTTACCATGGGTATGGTAGAAAAGATGAACATTGCGGCTGCGCCTTGGGAATATGGAGTGAGTGAGTTTGAAAAAGCTGGATTTACACCCATTGCTTCTGAGTTGGTTCGTCCATTTAGGGTGGCAGAAAGCCCGGTACAACTAGAGTGTAAAGTGCTCGAAGTAAAGGAGATGGGAACTGGTGGTGGTGCCGGAAACTTGGTTATTTGTCAAGTCATTCGTGTTCATATTGATGAATCTGTTTTGAATGCTGATGGTAAAATTGATCAACTTAAAATGAATCTTGTTGGTCGTTTAGGAGGCAGTTGGTACAGTAAAACTGATGCCAATAGTTTATTTGAATTGGCTCAACCGATGCAGAAAACCATTGGATATGATGCTTTGCCAGAGGCAATTAAGGAAAGTCAGGTATTGTCTGCCAATGATATTGGAAAATTGTCGGGAATCATGGAATTTCCGAGCAAAAATGACATTGAATCGGCCTGGGAGCAATATGGCCTTGGCGATGTGCACAACACCGCCAAGAAATTAATTGCAGAGGGTCATTATAAAGCCGCTTTGGCTTTGTTTTTGCGAATCGATTAAGAGTTAAGCAACTCTTTCACAATTTGTGAAATGAGTTTTCCATCGGCTTGTCCGCTCAAAGCTTTCATTGCCAAAGGAATGACTTTACCCATATTGGCAGCGCCAGTAAGTCCTGATTCTGTAATCACTTCTTGAATTTTTGCACGAACATCGTCTTCGCTCATTTGAGCAGGAAGGAATTCTTCAATAATTGCAAGTTCTGCAGCTTCCACTGATGCCAAATCTTCACGTCCTTGGGTTTGATAAATTTCCAATGAATCTTTTCTTTGTTTGGCTAGCTTTTGTAGGGCTTTGGTACACATTTCGTCGGTGACTTCTGTTACACCTTCACCTGTTTGAAGCAAAAGAAATGCACTTTTAATGCCGCGCAAAGCTCTCAATCTATCGGTTTCTTTGGCTTTCATTGCTGTAATGATGCCTGCGTTTACTTGTTCAATTAGATTCATGATGCAAAGATACAAAACAAGTTTGTTTCCGTATCTTTGCACTTTTCAATTTTTATGTCAACTGAAAGACCCGTTCGCGTTCGTTTTGCTCCTAGTCCTACTGGACCACTTCACATTGGTGGTGTAAGAACTGCACTTTACAATTATTTGCTTGCCCGTAAACACGGTGGTACAATGATTTTACGCATTGAAGATACCGACCAGAATCGTTTTGTGCCTGGTGCCGAAGAATATATTCGTGAGAGTTTAAAATGGGTTGGTATTGAAATTGATGAGGGACCAGAGCAAGGTGGTCCACATGCGCCTTATCGCCAAAGTGAGCGCAAGCCAATGTATCGTCAGTATGCTGAAAAACTTATTGATGAGGGATTGGCGTATTACGCTTTCGACACTGAAGAAGATTTGGAACAAATGCGTAAGCGTTTGGAAGCATCAAAAATGCAACCTGCTTACGATGCAGTGAGTAGAATGGGTATGAAAAACTCATTAACCCTATCTGCTGATGAAGTAAAAGAACGTTTGGATCGTGGCGATAACTATGTGATTCGTATTAAATTACCTCGAAAAGAAGAGGTTCGTTTTCAGGATGTGATTCGCGGCTGGGTTGCTGTGAGTACTAGCACAATGGACGATAAAGTTTTGTTAAAAGGTGATGGCATGCCAACTTACCATTTGGCAAATGTTGTTGACGATTATTTAATGGGAATTTCTCATGTAATTAGAGGTGAGGAATGGTTGCCAAGTGCGCCTTTGCATGTAATGTTGTACCGTTATTTGGGTTGGGAAGATAAAATGCCTCTATTTGCGCATTTGCCTTTGTTGTTAAAGCCTGAAGGCAATGGCAAATTGAGCAAACGCGATGGAGATCGTTTAGGTTTTCCGGTGTTCCCAATTGATTGGACAGATCCGAAAACAGGAGAAAAAAGTTCAGGTTACAGAGAATCGGGTTATTATTCAGAAGCAGTTGCCAATATGTTGGCACTTTTGGGCTGGCATCCATCCGACAATCAAGAAATGTTTACCATGGATGAGTTGATTCAAGCTTTCTCATTGGAAAGAGTGAGTAAAAGTGGTGCTAAATTTGATGTGAACAAAGCACATTGGTTTAATCAACAGTATTTGAATCAAAAATCAGTTAGAGAGATTTATCACGATATAACATCAATATTCACGGAATTGTATGGTGATGTCAATCAAGAATATGCCGAAACAATTATTGCAATGATGCGTGAAAAGTATCAATTTGCAAGAGAAATTCCAGCAGCTTCTTCATATTTCTTTGTTGAGCCAACGAAGTTCGATGAAGATGTAATTAAGAAAAAATGGAAGCCAGAAACAAATGGGTTACTCACAGAATTAGGCGTATGGTTTACAAGTAACAATTGTAAAACACCAGTGGAGTTTGAAGAGAATTTCAAAAAATATTGCGAGCATAAGGGAATCAAAACGGGTGAAATTTTACAGCCTTTAAGGGTTGCTGTAAGTGGCGCACCAATGGGACCTCCTATTTTTGATATGCTTGCACTATTGGGATTAGAAAAAGTTTTAACAAGACTAAATGTTTGTACGAATTCTGTAAAACTTTAATATACAAAATTAAATTTGAAGAAAAGGTTTCCTTTTGGAACTAGGAATCCTTATTTTCGCCTTTTAAAACATTAACATTATAAAGAAAAATCATAAGATGAATTCATTTTCTCGACTAAATGTCATCATGGGATGGCTTATGTTTGCCATTTCTTTGGTAGTTTACACACTTACATTAGAGCCTTCTGTAAGTTTGTGGGATTGTGGTGAATTTGCTTCAGCAGCATATAAACTTCAAGTTGTTCACCCTCCAGGGGCGCCATTATTTTTGATGATTGGCAGAATTTTCTCATTATTTGCAAGCACTCCAGAAAACGTAGGTTTTTGGGTGAATATGCTTTCTGCAGTTTCGTCTGCGGGTTGCGTAATGTTCACTTTTTGGATTACTACCATGTTTGCCAATAAGTTGGTTTCAGATGAAAACAAAAACAAAACTTTGTTGGTCATTGCTGCCGGTATCGTTGCAGCTTTAACAAATACATTCCTAGATTCTTTCTGGTTTAGTGCAGTTGAAGCGGAGGTTTATGCAATGAGTTCATTCTTTACTTCATTAACCTTTTGGGCATTGTTAAGATGGTATACCTCTGAAGATAGCAAAACTGTTGACCGTTGGATTGTATTCATTGGCTTTATGATTGGTTTGGCTTTGGGTACGCATATGTTGAACTTACTTGTTATTCCGACAGTATGTTTGGCATACTACTTCAAAAAGTATAAAGTAACTCCAAAAGGTGTGATTGTTGCTTTGATTGGTAGCGGTGTGGCTCTGGGTTTTGTAATGAAAATTATTTACCCTGGAATTCCTTGGTTATTGGCTAACCTCGACAAAATGTTTGTCAACGGTTTTGGCTTACCTTTCTATAGCGGTGCTATTGTTGCAATTGGTTTAATTGTTGCTGCTATTGTTTACTTATTAATTTGGTCTCATAAAAAAGGAAGTCACAATTTAAATGTAATTATTTTAAGTGCTGGTTTCATCATTTTTGGATATTCTTCTTATGCGATGGTTGTAATTCGTAGTATGGCAAATCCTGCTATAGACATGAACAATCCTGAAGATCCATTCAAATTTTATGGTTACATCACCCGTGAGCAATATGGTGATAGACCATTGTTATACGGTCCATATTTCAATGCTCCTGCTACTGGACAAAAAGAAAAACCACGTCGTTATTTCAAGTCTAAAGATCGTTACGAAGAAGGAGATGAAAACATCGAAACCTTATTCGAGCCTATGGATATAGATGGCGATGGAAGAGCGGAAAACTTCAATACCATTTTCCCACGTATGGGTAGCATGGAACAACGCCATTTCAGAGGATATCGTGAAATGAGTGGAATGGATGATGTTCAAAGTAGAATAGACGAATTGCAAAATTCTGGAAGGGCATTAACCGAACAAGAAAAAGCGGAAATACAAATGTTGGAATATACAGCACCTAGCTTTGGAAACAACATGAAATTCTTCTTTACCCATCAAATTCGATACATGTATCTCAGATATTTTGCATGGAATTTCATTGGTAGAATGAATGATCAGCAAGCAGTTTCTGGAAATGGTCAACTCGATGGAAACTGGTATTCGGGTATTTCATTTATTGATAATATCAATGTTGGTCCTATGAAGGATATCCCTGAATATTATCAAGATCAGAAAGCCAAAAATGCTTATTTCTTTTTACCGTTAATTTTAGGTATCTTAGGTTTAACGCTTCAATATGGCAAAAAGAAACATGATTTTTGGTTGGTGATGACCATGTTCATTTTTACAGGATTGTTGATTATTGTCTATACAAACCAACCTCCTACAGAACCACGTGAGCGTGATTATGCGGTTGTTGGATCATTCCAAATATTCTGTATTTGGATAGGCTTAGGGGTTATCTCTTTGGCAGATATATTGAGCAAATATTTAAAAGGGGCTGCTGCAATTGGTGCCGCTGCATTAAGTATTGTATTGGTTCCTTTGAATATGGGATATCAAAACTGGGATGATCATGATCGTTCAGGTAGATACATTGGTATCGATATGGCGAAAAATTTCTTGGGTTCTTTGGAGAAAAATGCCGTGTTATTCTGTAACGGTGATAATGATACTTATCCGTTGTGGTATGCACAAAATGTTGAAGGATACAGAACAGATGTTAGAATTATCAATCAATCGTTGTTGCCAACAGATTGGTATAGTATGATTTTGAAGGACACAGTGTACGAATCAACTCCATTGCCACTTTCATGGAAAAAAGAAGACCTAGAAACTGGAAGTTTTGAATCTCCTTATGGAATTCAAATTAACAATGAAGAATATCCAATGCGCCGTGAATTGTCGACCATCATTAAAGAAATGCAAGATCAAAAAGCTAAAAACGGTGGTGAAACCAAAGGAATTAACTGGAATGGAAGTAAGTTTTTTGTGAAAGTAGATAAACAAGCGGTCTTAGCGAATGGCATTGTTTCTCCTAGTGAAGCAAACTTAATTGAAGATACCATCAAAATTGATATTGCGTCGTCTAGATTGTCTAAAGGTGATTTAGTAATGTATGATTTAATAGCTACTATGGCAAAAGAAGGCTGGAAACGCCCAATTTATTTCACTTCAGTTTCTGGATACGATTTTGGTTTCTTAAACAATTATTTACAACTTGAAGGTTTAGTTTACCGTTTTGTTCCAATTAGAGGTGGTGCAGATAGAGGCCAACCTACAAGGGTTCAAGAATTTAAATTGTATAATAACCTTGCAAAACGCTATAAATATTATGGAATGAAAGATAAAAAGAATTTCTTCCTTGATGATAAAGCGGCATATGTTCCAAATGATCTTCAACAAATGTCATTGTTATTGGCAAATTATTACATGGAAAAGATCAATAGTTTGGAGCAAATGGCAAATGGTATTAAAACAGGAACAATGGAAATGAACGGCCAAAAAGTGCCGATGGCGTTGGTGACATCTCCTGTAAAAGGATTTGCAAGTGCTACGGAGTATTACAATTTTTACAAAGACTCTATTCCAAATTATAAAAAGCGTGGAATTGAGGTTTTGAGTCATATTTTGAAGGAAATTCCTCAGTCGGTATTGCCAATGCGTCGTGAATATAGAACCGAATATGGTGTTGCATTCTTGGCCTTGGGTGATGAAAAAACAGCGAAGGAAATTTTAGATGCGAGCGTGAAAGAAAATGTTGCTTTTGCTAAATTCTACAAGAAATTACTTGATAAAAACGATAATAATCAAGTATTTGCGAGAGAGCTAAATAATAGTCAGTACTTTATTAATAGAGCAATCGAAGCTGCAAATCAAAAGAATAAGATGGCGTGGTCGGCAGAATACAAGCGACTTTCGGCTGGATTATTTTAATTAAAGAATATTTGTCCCGCCGAAAGGCGGGACTTTTTTTATGTTTAGAAAAGACACATTACAAAAAAAAGATTCATTTGTTTACGGTATTCATCCTGTAATTGAGGCGTTAGAATCGGGCAAGACAATTGATAAGGTTTGGATCCAAGAAGGTGTACTTCAAGGTCAATTAAAGGATATCTTAATGATGCTTCGCGATAGAAACATCATTTGGAAACAAGTACCCATTCAAAAGTTAAATTCTTTAGTTAGAGGGAATCATCAAGGAATTGTTGTGGCATTATCAGCCATCGATTTTGCTAAGCTTGAAGATGTCATTGCCGATACTTATGAAAAAGGAGAAGAGCCTTTTATTTTGGTTCTCGATGGGATTACTGACGTGCGAAATTTCGGGGCAATCGCAAGAACTGCTTCCTGCGCCGGAATTCATGCAATTGTGGTTCCTGAAAAAGGTGGAGCGGCCATTGGTCCGGATGCCATCAAAACTTCTGCCGGGGCTTTATTTAAAATTCCTGTTTGTCGTACTAATTCTATGTATGGTACGGTGAAGATATTGAAAAATAGTGGATTACAAATTGTTGGTGCTTCTGAAAAAGGAGCTTCAAACTTGTTTGAATCTACCATTGAAGGACCTGTGGCTGTGATTATGGGAAGTGAAGAAACAGGACTTAGCGTGGATGTTTGGAAACTTTGCGATCAATTACTAAAAATTCCTTTGATGCCTAAAGGTGTTGAATCTTTGAATGTTTCTGTAGCTTCTGGAATTTTTGTTTATGAAGTTATCAGGCAGCGCACAAAGAATTTATAAGATTTACTCTTAAGAAATTGTATTTTTGCGACTTTTATGTTGCATCCTATTCCTATGGTTGATCTCCAAGCGCAATATCGCCGTTTAAAAGGTGATATTGATGCTGCAGTGCTCAACACAATGGATGCTGGTATTTATATTCAAGGAAATACAGTTAAACAATTCGAATCTCAGCTTGCGCTAACCTTAAATGTAAAACATGTAATCTCTTGTGCCAATGGTACGGATGCGCTGCAAATCGCATTCATGGCATTGGATTTACCTAAAGGATCTGAAGTCATTATTCCAACCTATACTTACGCAGCACTTGCTGAAGTGCTTCATCTTTTAGGTTTGGTTCCAGTTTTTGTGGACGTGATAGAAGATGGCTTTTTGATGGACGTTTCTCAAATAGTTGCTAAAATTACCTCGAAAACAAAGGCAATTGCACCTGTTCATTTGTTTGGTGAATGTGTTAACATGAGCGAAATTTTGCATATTGCAAAACAAAATGCTTTGTTTGTTATTGAGGATACTGCCCAGGCAATAGGTTCTATTTTTTGTGCTGAGGGATGTAGTGGTTTTGCTGGGACGCTAGGAGACATTGGAACAACTTCGTTTTTTCCGAGTAAAAATTTGGGCTGTTTTGGTGATGGGGGTGCCATTTTTACCAATAATGATCAACTTGCGAAGAAAATGAGAATGATTGCCAATCATGGACAATCAAAAAAGTATATCCACGATATTATAGGCATAAATTCTCGTCTAGATACGCTTCAAGCGGCAATTTTATTGGTTAAGTTGAATCATTTAAAATCGTTTACAAGCACTAGGCAAAAAGTAGCTCAGCGTTACACAGATGCATTAGGGAAATTGAATGGAGTTTTTGTCCCTCAAAAAAGTGAATATTCAACCCATGTTTATCATCAATTTAGCATTTTATTGAAGGATAATGAAATGCGGGATGCACTGAAGTTGAAATTGGCTGAAAATGGTGTATCGAGTATGGTATATTATTTATTACCATTGCATAAGCAATTGGCATATAAAACAAATGATTCATTACCTTTGTCGGAAGATATTTGTAATCGAGTTTTAAGTTTGCCAATTTGCCCTGAATTAACACAAGAAAATCAAGATAGAATTATCAATTTAATCATAGAATTCACCCAAAATTATAAAAATAATTAAAAATGAAAATAGCTGTAGTAGGTACTGGTTACGTAGGTTTGGTCAGTGGAACATGTTTCGCTGAAACTGGAAATGATGTAATTTGTGTTGACATTGATCAAAGCAAAGTTGAACGCTTAAGCAATGGTCAAATTACCATTTTTGAACCAGGTTTAGAGGTGTTGTTTAAACGCAATTTGAAAGAAGGTCGTTTGAAATTTACCACCAATTTGGAAGAAGCAATCAAAGATAGTTTGGTGATTTTTCTAGCCCTTCCAACCCCTCCAGGTGAAGATGGCTCTGCTGATTTACGTTATGTTTTAGGCGTTGCAGATCATTTGGGTAAAATCATGACTGATTATAAGGTGATTGTAGATAAAAGTACAGTTCCTGTAGGTACAGCTGATAAAGTTCATGCGGCCATTGCAGCAAATTACAAAGGTGAATTTGATGTAGTTTCAAATCCGGAATTTTTGAGGGAAGGTGTTGCTGTAGACGATTTCATGAAGCCAGATAGGGTTGTGATTGGTGCTGCAAACCAACGTGCTTTTGATGTGATGGATGAATTGTATGCTCCTTATGTGCGTCAAGGCAATCCTGTAATGCATATGGATACCCGCAGTGCTGAATTAACCAAGTATGCAGCAAATAGCTTCCTTGCAACTAAAATTTCATTTATGAATGAAATTGCACGTTTGTGTGAATTGTTAGGTGCCGATGTAGATATGGTTAGAAAAGGTGTTGGAAGCGATGATCGTATTGGTAAGCGTTTCTTATTTCCTGGAATTGGATATGGTGGAAGTTGTTTCCCTAAAGACGTTAAAGCTTTGGTGCATAGTGCGGCTGAAGTGAAATATGATTTCAAAATTTTAAAGGCAGTAGAAGACGTAAATGCCGATCAGAAGAAAGCTTTGTTGCCAAAAATTGATCAGCACTTTGGTAGTATTGCTGGTAAAAAAGTTGCAATGTGGGGTTTGGCTTTTAAACCAAATACCGATGATATTCGTGAAGCTCCAGCTTTGGAAATGATCGACGCTTTAATTGAAAGAGGTGCAACTGTGAATTGTTATGACCCTGAAGCTATGCCGAATGTAAAACAAGTTATTGGAAACAAAGTTGAATTTAGTGAAACCAGTTACCAAACTCTTGAAGGTGCCGATTTCTTAATCATTGCAACAGAATGGCCTGAATTTAGAACGCCTGATTTCGATAAAATTGGTGGCTTATTGTCTGAAAAGGTTATCTTTGACGGCAGAAATTTATTCGATTTAGAAGTTGTGCGTAAGCATGATTTCAAATACTATAGTATTGGTAGACAAGATATAAAATGAAAAGAGAAAGAGTTTTAATTACAGGTGCCGCAGGTTTTTTAGGTAGCCACCTTTGCGATAGATTTATTAAAGAAGGATACCATGTAATTGGTATGGATAACCTAATTACTGGTGATTTAAGAAACATTGAGCACTTGTTTCATTTAGAACAATTCGAATTTTACAACCACGATGTGAGCAAATTTGTTCACGTTCCTGGTGAAATTAAATACATTTTACATTTTGCTTCTCCTGCTAGTCCAATTGATTACCTTAAAATTCCAATTCAGACTTTAAAAGTTGGTTCTTTAGGGACACATAATCTTTTGGGATTGGCTATGGCTAAAAAAGCGAGAATTCTTGTAGCAAGTACCAGTGAAGTTTATGGTGATCCAACCGTACACCCTCAAACTGAAGACTATTGGGGAAATGTGAACCCAGTGGGACCTAGAGGCGTTTACGATGAAGCGAAACGATTCCAGGAAGCCATTACCATGGCTTACCATACTTACCATGGATTAGAAACAAGAATCATCCGTATTTTTAACACGTATGGCCCTCGCATGCGACTCAATGACGGTAGGGTTTTACCTGCATTCATGGGACAAGCACTCCGTGGCGAAGATTTAACTGTTTTTGGTGACGGTAGTCAAACTCGTAGTTTTTGCTATGTAGATGATTTGGTGGAGGGAATTTATAGATTGCTGTTAAGTGATTGTTCGGATCCCGTAAATATTGGTAATCCCTCTGAAATTACAATTGCACAGTTTGCTGAAGAAATCATTAAATTGACGGGCACAGATCAAAAGGTAATATATCACCCATTGCCAACAGATGATCCAAAACAACGCCAGCCGAACATTACAAAAGCACAAGAAATTTTGGGGTGGGAACCCAAAGTTGAAAGAGCTGAAGGTTTAAAAATTACTTGGGATTATTTTAAAGCACTTCCCAAAGAAAGACTTTACGAAGATTCTCATCACCGTGAATTCAAAGGATAATTTAAAAGGCTCGAAAGAGCCTTTTTTTAATTCACCAAGCAACTTTTTTAAGCTTTCTCCGTTCTATATTGTGATGCATAAAAAATTACTGCTGGTTTTATTTTTATTTTTTAATTTGATGGGACAAATCAATGCCCAAGTGAATCAAGTTACAGGTACAATTGTAGATTCATTTAACAATCGTTTTTTGGCAAATGCAGTTGTTATGGTTGTGAATCCTAAAGATAGCACTCTCGTAAAGTTCACAAGAACAAAGCCTGATGGCACTTTTGAAATCAATGAGATTCATTTAGATTCAATTAAAGTGCACATCACTTTTCCCGGGTATGCCGATTTTACTGAAAATTTAAGGTTTACTAAAAATAAACACAGTATGGGCATGATTAATTTTATTCAATTGTCGCAATTAATTGATGCTGTTTTAATTAGGGCCCAAGGTGGAAAAATGAAATTCAAGGGAGATACCTTGGTTTATTTGGCCGATAGCTTTAAAACGAAGACAAACGCAACAGTTGAAGATTTATTGAAGAAACTGCCTGGCTTACAGGTGAATAGAAATGGTGAAATAACGGCCCAAGGTAAAAAAGTTGAACGCGTTTTGGTAGATGGTGAGGAGTTTTTTGGCGATGATCCAACGGTGGCAACAAAAAATTTGGATGCAAAATCGGTGAAAGAAGTTACAGTTTATGATGCCCAATCTGAAGAGGCCAAAAGAACTGGCGACAATAATGCTGAGAAGGTAAAAACGTTGGATATTAAGTTAAAAGAAGAGGCTAAAACTGGATATTTTGGCAAAGCAACAGTGGCAAATAGTTTGGATTTTCTTTCAGACAATCCGCAAAGTTTTAAAGGCCTTTATGAGCAACGTTTGCTCTTCAGTAGTTTTAAAGATAAACGTAAATTTAGTGTGTTTGGACTGAGAGGCAATACAGCCAATGTTGGTATGAATTGGGATGAACGCAATCAATTTGGAGAACGCAATAATGAATGGTTTTCCGATGGTATGTATTATTCAAGTTATTCATCCTCCAATGACCAACTAGACTATAACGACAATTCTGGAGTTCCTAAATCTCTCGATATAGGAACTTTATATTCAAATCAATGGAAGAAACATAAATTAAACTTAAATGCTTCTTACCGTGAATTGGATATTTACAATTTGAGTACGAGTAAAAGAATCCAATTGCTCGAGAATAAAGAACTTTGGAACTATACAGAGAATAGCGATACAAATAAAAGATATCAGTATAGAGCAACGGCAAAATGGGAATTTCAAATAGATTCTATGAATAGTGTAATCATGAATTTGAAAGGAACACTCTCTGGATCTAATCATTTTTCACTCGTCAACAATAATTCGAGAATGAATTTGGATACGCTCAATAAGCAATTACGAGATGCCTTAGACACAGGGCTTTCTTATTCTACCAATATTGACTTAAAATACAATCATAAGTTTAAAAAACTTGGTAGATCTTTCAATGTTACATCTGCTTATAGTAGGAATAAATCGGAGGGAAATAACGCTGTGTTGTCAAATAATTATTTGAAAAATGGTTTAGGGTTTAACATATTTAATTTTGATCAATATCGCTTGAACAATTCGAATTCGGAAATTTTCTCTGGCACATTGAATTTTATTGAACCTTTGAATAAAACGATTGAATTGTTAGCTGGATTTGAATACAACAATACAAAGCAATACAACATTTTAAATGTTTACAACCGAGAGAGTGTTGTTTCTAAAATTGATTCTTTGGGGAATAATTACATGTTAGGTCAATCTAAAATTAACGGTAGTCTAGGTTTACAATATAAGAAAAAGAAATTAAGTGTCTATGTTGGAGTGAAACCTCAAGTGTCTACCATTTTACAGAGTGAAAATTTAAAGAATCTGAATTTAGACAAAACATATCAAGCATTATTGCCGAGTGTTACAGTTAACTGGGGATATTCAAAAATGGGATTTTTAAATCTTACCTATATGGAAGAAGTTAGCCTGCCCTCAGCCTTTCAATTGCAGCCAATTATCAATAATTCCAATCCATTATTCATTAATCAGGGGAATATATCTTTGGGTCAAAGCTTATCACATAAATTGAGTTTTATGTTTCGTGATGGCAATATGCTCAATCAAACTTGGTATTATTTTTCTGGTAGTTACACAAAGTATGAGTCAAATTTTATTTCATCAACGCAAATCGACAGTTTGGGGAGAACCATCTCTAAAACTGAAATGGGAAACAATAATGCAAATGCATATATTTATGGAAATATTAGCAAAGGTATAAAGGGTACTCCTATAGAATTGTCTACAGGAATTAATTATTATTGGGGAAGTTCCCAAATTCTTCAGAATGGAAATTTGGGTCAAGCCACAAATAGCGGATTTTCAATTGATCCAAGTATCTATCTTGATTTAAATGTTGTTTCCTTCGATATTGGTTATGATTTTAATTTGAATAACAATACAAGTACGTTTTATGAGGGATTTAGCAACCAGAACTGGACGCAAAGTTTATCTGTTGGATTTGATTTAGGTCCTATCAATAAAACCACATTTAGTGCTAAAGAAGACAAGGATGAAAATAATGGTTGGTCATTATCTGTTGATTACGAGGCTAACTTTAGACAACAAACAAGTATTTACAATGTGCCAAACAATAAGATGATTAATGGTTCTCTGAGTTACACGCACAAGAAGAAAAAGGAATATGTATTTAGCTTAAGAGTGAATGACTTATTGAATGAGAATATAAATTATAGCAGAAATGTTATTGGAAATCAGATTTTTGAAAATACGAATACAATTTTTAAGCGGTATATTCTTCTTGAGTTTGTTTACAAATTCAAGAACAAACCAAAGGTGGCAGAGACCATTGAAACCAATGATAATTTAAACAATAATTAAGGATATGAGAGCTGTATTAATTTTTATTGTATTCTTAGCGAATTCAACATTATTTGGTCAATTCCATGATTCGTTCACGATTCATTTTGTCAAAAAAACCAATCTTCATAAATCGTTAGGCGATGAATCTTGGACTGAGCAAATAAAAAAAGTGATTCCCAAGTATGTGAATGACAAATTTATTTTGACATATAAAAATGGCACTTCAATTTATAAGGGAATTGTAGAAGAAGAAAATGAGAAATCGTCTCAAGTTCCTGAATGGGTGCATTCTAGTGTTGCAGGAATTGAAATATTACAAACCAAAGATTCTTTTAAAATGCGGAAGGATATTATGGAAATCAAGGTGCAAATTAAAGATACAATTTGGAAATTGAATTGGAAAATCAATGCAACGGAACGACGAAATATAGCTGGTTTTGATTGTAGAAAAGCAGTTGCCACTTTTAACGATTCAATCATTATTTATGCATTTTATGCCGAAGAATTGGTTGGGTCAACTGGTCCTGAATTAATTCAAGGGTTGCCAGGAGCTATCTTGGGATTAGGAATACCAAAATACAATGTAACATGGTTTGCGGAAAAGGTAGAATTCAATGCAAAACAGTTTCAACCAATTTTAGTACCTAAGAAAAAAGAGAAATTGTATTCCTTGAAATCTTTCAAGGATGAAATGAAATCTATTTGGGGTGGCCGTTGGGATAAACGGGCTGAAGCAATGTATTGGAAGATTTTATTTTAAGATTTCAAAGCCAATTGACCACAAGCTGCATCGATGTCTTTTCCACGGCTTCTGCGCACATTTACAATCAAATTTCTGGCTAACAATCCTTCTGCAAATTCATCCAATCTGCTCGTTGGTTTGTATTCTGCCAATGAAATTGGATTGTATTCAATGAGATTGATTTTTGAAGGAAATTTTCTGGCAAAAATGGCCAATTCTTTTTCTTCTTCTAGTCCATCATTCACACCAGCAATTACCGTGTATTCGAGGGTTGGTCTATTGCCAGTTTTATTACACCAATAACCCAATGCTTCAGCCAACATTTCTAAATTGTTGGTGTCGTTAATTGGCATGATTGCACTGCGTTTTTCATTGTTTGCCGAATGTAAACTTAAAGCTAAGTGTGTCTTAACCCCGTCATCGGCGAGCTTCACAATCATTTTTGCAATGCCTGCTGTAGACAACGTTAATCTTGAGGGACTCATGCCTAAACCATCAGGACTTGTGATGATAGAAACACTTCTCAGAACATTTGCATAGTTGAGTAATGGTTCACCCATTCCCATATAAACAATATTGTCTAGTCTCTTACCATGATGCTTTTCGGCAAGTTCATTGATGAGCCAAACTTGATCGAATATTTCTGCAGCAGTTAAATTTCTTTCTCTTTTGAGATACCCAGTTGCACAAAATTTGCAATCTAAGCTACATCCAACTTGGCTGCTTACACATGCGGTTGTTCTGGCTCTTGAGGGAATGAGTACGCCTTCAATTTTATTGTTATCATGCAAGTTAAAAACCACTTTAATTGTGCCATCAGATGAATATTGGGATGTAACAATTTCGGAAATGTGGAATGTGAAATTTTCAGAAAGAACTTGTCGTAATTCTTTCGACAAATTAGTCATTTCTTCGAAATTTCTGGCACCTTTTTGCCAAAGCCATTGCCAAATTTGTTTCGCACGGAAAGATGGTTGACCGAGACTTTTCAGGTTCTCAATGAGTTCATCTAGATTCAGGTCACGGATATCTTTCATCGTGTAAATTTAATTTGTTAAGTCTTTGTCCCTCAAAAAAATAAATTATTTTTTTCTGTAGAAAAGGCTAATTGGAATTCCTTTAAGTGGGAATGCTTCACGCATTTTATTTTCAATAAAACGGGTATAACTTTCAGCAACATATTGAGGCAAATTGCAGAACAATGCAAAGGCCATACGTTTGCTAGGAAGCTGAGTTACATATTTGATTTTCACGAATTTACCTTTTCTACTTGGTGGTGGAGTATTTTCCATAATTGGTAGTAGGTAATCGTTTAATTTTCGAGTAGGAATTTTTTGAGTTAGGTTATCATAGACCTCTAAAATTGTTTCCATAGACTGGAACAAACGTTGCTTTGTAAGTGCTGAAATGAACAAAATTGGAACGTCTACAAAAGGAGCAATTTGGCTATGAATGTGAGCTGTGAATTCTAAGTGGGTATTTGTTTCTTTTTCAACTAAATCCCATTTGTTTACCAAAATAACAACACCTTTTCCGAGTCGATGTGCCATCCAGAATAGGTTTTGATCTTGAGACTCTAAACCTTGAGTGGCGTCGATCACAAGAACCACCACATCGGCGTTTTCAAGAGCACGAAG
>JACCDJ010218147.1_pt1 | contig 36045 bp, 58 predicted proteins | sample 7444481 | NCBI WGS metagenome assembly JACCDJ01 (sample SAMN15323435, study PRJNA562643) | freshwater metagenome | isolation source: river surface water | place: USA:Blue River Watershed | collected 2017-08-15
ATAAAGGTTCTATCAGGAAGCGGAATATCCCACGCATGAGTTGCAGTTTTAGAAATATATTGATTGGTTATGCCTTTGATGTTTTCGCAGTCCTTTGCACCCCCGTACCAATTGTCACCTTGACTATTAATAGTCAATACTTTATGTTTAACTTCGTTGAGAGAAAATAACATTGATCCACAGAATGGATAGATTGCAATTAAAGCACTAAACGGATGTTTATCTTGCGCAGCCAGATAAAGGGCGGTAGTTCCTCCGTGGCTCCAACCAATAAAGTTTACTGATCCAGAATGCCAGGGCGATTGTTTGACAATTTTGGCAATGTCTACCATTTCTTTCATACGCTCTGCCGGATTAACTAAGTTTCCATTTTGGCATATAGATTTATAACCTCTCGGCCCAAAACTATCAACTACAACTGAATTGTAGCCAATAGATCGTAAGTAACGAACCATCTTTTCAGTTTGCCCATAATGTATACCGCTACAGGTATGGGCAAGTAAGACAGTAGGAGCCGGCTTATTAGAAAACCGATTGGCTTTATAAACCGAATAAGAAAGTTTATCTTCCGGGATGTCACTAGCAATTGACAATGTTGCAGATAACGCAACAACTGTTCCTACAAGTAATTTTTTAAAATCACGCATCATTCAGTACCTCAGTAACATGTTTGCAAGCACCCCGGAAAGTAAATCCTGGGCAGGTACAAGTTTTGGTTTCAGGATCAACAAAATATTTGTTGCCTTTAGATCCTTGCACTTCGATTAATTCACTTTTAACTTCAACTTTAAACGGATTCTTTTTAAGTTCTTCAAACTTACGTCCGCGTTTATCGATTGTAATCGGTTTCTTAAAGTAATAAGGAGTACGAGTTCCGTGTTTGATATAAGCTACCATCTTACTTCCGTCAAGAAGATAAGTATGGTTAGGAACACCATCCTGCCATTTAGTAATTTCTTTGTAAGCCTGCATTTTTGGGCCTATGATGAGTTGACAATACCTTATTGTATAACAAATTGGATAGGTTGTCAAATCTTTTGACTACCTGTAGTAAATTCGTTACACTATAATATCGAGAAAAATCATGAGAATTCTAGTAACTGGACACGAAGGCTTTATTGGCCGAAATATGACAACTTGGATGCACCAAGAACCAGATTGGGAAATAGATGGCTGGGAGTGGGATCCTGACGACTTTCCCGATGTAAGAGAATACGATTGGGTAGTACATCTTGGTGCTGTTGCTGATATGACGGACTATGATGTGGAGAAAATACTAGTCCAAAATTTAGATTTCAGCCAAAAATTATTTGAGGCTTGTAACAGAGAAGGGGTACATTTACAATATGCCAGTAGCAGTAGTGTATACGGAAATACTAAAGATTTTAGTGAATACGCACCTTGCAGGCCTCAAACGCCTTATGCTTGGAGCAAGTATCTATTTGATCGTTGGGTTTTTGAGCAACCTTTAAATATCTATGTACAAGGATTTAGATATTTTAATGTGTACGGTAAGTGGATGCATCTCAGAGGACATAGGGCCAATGCTATACATAAATGGAGACAGCAGGCTCGCAAAGAAGGAAAAATCACAGTCTGGGACACAGCCGAGCATGTCCACAGAGATTGGACTTGGGTAGGGGATGTTTGTAAACTGCACATCGACTTTATTAAAACAGTAAAGGGTAGCGGTATTTGGAACGTGGGCAGTGGATTACCGCACAGCTTCTTAGACATTGCAGAAGAAATAGCAGAACAAGAAGGTGCAGAGTTAGAGTTCATACCTGTACCTGAAGAAGAAAAGGATCGCATGCGTATTCGTACCTGTGCAGATTTAACAAAGTTAAAAGAAACTATTGGCAAACGACAATGGTTAAATGTATTTGAATGGTTGAACCAATGACAAGATTAGAAGGCATAGTAGAAAAAGGATGGGGAGGTGAATACATCTTTGCGACTAATGACAAGTATTGTGGCAAGATGATGTATTTCAAGTCCAATGCTAAATTTAGTATGCACTTCCACAGCGAAAAAGATGAAACATGGTGTGTGCTACACGGAAAGTTTCTTGTTCATTATATTGACACAAAGGATGCTAGTCGTCATACTAAAGAACTGAACGAAGGTGATGTCTGGCACAACCCTCCATTACTACCTCACCAGTTAGAATGTCTAGAAGAAGGTGTTATTGTAGAAGTTAGTACACCTGATAGTGTAGAAGATAATTACCGAGTTGCTCCAGGAGATAGCCAACGATGAAACGTGTAATGGTGAATGGTACTTTTGATATATTGCACAGAGGACATTTAGATTTATTAAGATTTGCTCGGCAGCGCGGAGATCAGTTACTAGTTGCTATTGATACAGATAGAAGAGTATCGGAATTAAAAGGTCCTAGTCGCCCTATTAATACACAAGATGATCGCAAATTAATGCTTTCTAGTTTACGGGATGTAGATATTGTGATGTTATTTGACAGCACAGAAGAATTGATCAACATCATGAAAGAATACAAACCAGATGTCTATGTTAAAGGCAGCGACTGGAAACACGACAAAGGCTCTACAGCAGGGCAATATTGTAAACAGGTAATTTATTATGACAGAGTCGGAGACTACTCAACAACAAACACAATTCAACGTATTAGTAATAGGTGATGCCTGCTTAGACATTTACCAATATGGCACGATAGACAGACTAAGTCCTGAAGCACCTGTGCCTGTTTTCGTACCTACACACAAGGAAGAGCGCGAAGGCATGGCAGGTAATGTTGCTAGAAACTTAGAAGCATTGGGCTGTAAGGTTAACTTGCTATACGGAAAGCGTTCAACAAAAACACGTCTAATAGATTCGCGTAGCAAACAACAAATAGCACGTATAGATGAAGATGCTAAGTCTTATCCACTAGAAATAGTCACAGCATTGCCTCCATATGATGCGGTAGTCATTAGCGATTATGCCAAAGGCACAGTAACATATGAACTAATGGAAGAGATTATACAACAGTCAGAGTACGGCATTAAGTTTCCTGTGTTCATTGATACTAAGAAGACTGACATAGATAGATTGCAAGGTGCATGGGTTAAAATCAACGAACTAGAATACGGTAAGATTAAAAGCGAATGCAGCGGACTTATTGTCACTAGAGGAGCCAAAGGTGCCAGTGTGTTACACCACCATTATCATTGCCCGGCACCCAAAGTAGAAGTTGTAGATGTTACAGGTGCTGGCGATACATTCTTGGCAGCATTAACTGTTGAATATCTAAAGACAAAGAGTATTACTAAGTCAATTAATTTTGCTGTGCAGGCGAGTGCGGTCACTGTGCAACACTTGGGAGTTTATGCTCCTACTCAAGAGGAAATAACATGCGGGTTTTAATTACAGGGCACAAAGGATTTATAGGGAAAAATCTAGTAAAGTACATTGAAGATAATACTGACTGGGAAATTAGTACCTATGATTGGAATGATGTCTTTCCAGGATTGCTTGATCAAGACTGGGTAATACACATAGGAGGTATTAGTAGTACTACTGAAAGAGACCTAGATAAAATTATGTCTCAAAACTACGACTTCACCAAGCAGCTTTTTGACAACTGTAAGCGTTTTGGTATTAACATGCAATATTCTAGTAGTGCTAGTTTATACGGTATGGGTAGCGACTTTAGAGAAACTGCACCTTTAGATCCTAGGACTCCTTATGCCTGGAGTAAGTACATGTGCGAAAGGTATCATAGAATGCATCAAGGCGGCAACGTGGTGCAAGGGTTTCGTTATTTCAATGTCTACGGAAATCACGAAGGACACAAAGGTTCGCAAGCAAGCCCAGTAACACAATTTAGAAATCAAGACCCAATTAGGCTATTTGAAAATAGCGAGAACTATCTGCGTGATTTCATAGCAGTAGAAGACGTTTGTCGTATACATGTTGAGTTTTTAAAACGTGTACGGGAGTCGGGTGTTTGGAATGTAGGAACAGGAACTGCAACTAGTTTTCAACAGATTGCTGACTTGATAAATCCTAGGCAAGAAAAGGTTCCTATGCCTGAAATACTTAAATCTAGCTATCAAACCTATACTTGTGCAGATATAACTAAATTAGAAGCTACTTTAGGGCCGCAACAGTGGATTAGTCTAGAAGATTGGCTTGATAAATATAAATTATGAAGATCCACGAAATCATATCCGAAGAAGGCAAAGCCAGTCGAGCCCTTTGCACTAGTAGTAAACCTGATAAAGAGCTAGGTGCTAGTCAATTAGCCAGCTGCAAAAGTCAAGGTTTACGTGCCCGCGACGGAGAAAAGAGCCATTTAATTACTGCTGGCAATAGAAAGGTAAGAGTTACAGTAGGCGGAAAAAGAATTAAAGGCAGAAAATACGGCGGGCCCTTGCCCGATTATGGCACAAGGAAGTCGCAAAAATGAGATTAAAAGAATTCTTAGATCCAGAAAAGGTCATGCAGGATATTGTAAAAGGATTCAATATCGATCCAGGGTTAAAAAGAGACCTACTAAAAGGAACGACCTGGGAAAAACCAGAAGTCAAAGGTGCAACCCAACCCAGTGGCAAGAGTGTTAAACAAACTCGTCCTAGACAAGATATTTCTACAGCAAAGTCTAGGTCAGAACCAAGTACTAACAAATCAAAAGTTACAAGAAATATTGTTTCCCCCGGTAGTATTAAAAACTACATTCTATCAAAAGGGCTGAGCAAGAATCACGCCGCAGGTATGCTAACAAATATCAAAGCAGAATCTGGATTTAACTCTGCTGCCTATAATCCAAACGACCTAGGTGCTAGAAGTATAGGCTTCTTTCAGCACAGAGCAGGAAGAGCCAATGCACTAGAAAAGGCTGTACCCGACTGGAGAACCAACTGGCAAGGTCAGGTAGACTTTGCGCTTTCAGAACCTGAAGGACAGCAGTACGCTAAACTAAATTTTAGATCTCCTCAAGAAGCTTCTAAATGGTTTACTACTTATTTTGAAAGACCACAAAATACAAATAGACAAGCAATAGCCAGAGCCGCTACTGCTACACAATACGTCTAATAAATATTTCCATGAGTTTAGTAGGAAAATTATTAATTGCTCCGCCAGCAGTAAAAGGCAATTTCTGGCAAAAGACTGTAATTCTAGTTACAGAGAACTATCCGCACGGCAGCGTTGGATTTGTTCTAAACAAGCGTAGCCAGATGACCTTAACTGAGTTTGGCGAACAGCTCGGATTTAAAATAGACATACCAGGTTTTGTCTATCTCGGTGGTCCTGTTAACGTTAAAAGCCTGACCTTTTTACATAGTAACGACTGGACCAGCAAGAACATGATTAAGATTAATGACGAATTATCTCTGAGTAGTTCCGAAGAAATACTACCAAGAATAGCTATGGGCGATTTACCAAAACATTGGCGTTTGATGTTGGGTCTGTGCGGCTGGGGTGCCGGCCAATTAGAAGGCGAAATCAAAGGTGACCATCCTTGGAAATTGGAAACAGCATGGTGTTTAGCCAAAGCCAATGTTGAATCAGTTTTCGAAACGGATCAAAACGATCAATGGACTTCTAGTTTGGATAAATCTGGTTTGGAATTCGCTCAAAATTTCCTTGCTTAACAATTGACATAAGTATATATTGAGTGTATACTATACACTTTCCAATGGTTGGGTCTGTAAACACAACTAAAAGAGGTTCAAAGTGTCAGCTACTCTACTGCTAAATGCAGACGGCATGCCTGTAAGTTACATGCCACTCAGTACATTAACGTGGGAAGATGCCATCAAGTACATGGTCTTGGATAAAGCCGATGTACTGTTGTACCACGACGGCTGGGTTGTCCATTCAGCCAAGTGGGAAACACAAGTCCCTAGCGTTATGATGCTACGAGAATACATGAAGCCAAAGACTACTGTTAGATTCAGTAAGTCTAACGTATTCTTACGAGACAACTACCATTGTGCGTATTGTAACGAAAATCTTCAAAAGAAAGATTGTACCCTTGATCATGTACTACCTACAAGTCACGGCGGCAAAACTACTTTTGAAAACTGTGTTACGGCTTGTGGCCCTTGCAATGCAGGCAAAGGCAACAACAAGAAAATACGGCCTAAGTTTAAGCCATACAAGCCAGATTATTTTGAATTAGTTAGTAAGCGAAAACAACTAGGCCTACAAGTCCGGTACGACGAGTGGCTACAGTTCCTAGTCTAACTAAGCTGGCTGTACAATGGCAAATAGGTAATCAATGTGATTACAAATGCGATTACTGCCATCACAACTATCACGATGGCAGTAATCCTTTCCTGTCCCAAGAGAAGTTCCAAACAGCGATACAAAACTTATCGGAATCGGTTAGCCACGACTTGATTATAATCGAGTTCCAGGGCGGCGAACCTACGAATTGCCACCCAGTGAGAGATGCTATAGCCGCACCTGGCGGACGATTTAGGTATGTTCTAACCACTAATGCAAGTCAGAGTCTTGAATGGTGGTCTAGGGCAGTAAACAATCTTGTAGGTGTCTTTATTGCATACCATCCAGAATACTGTGACCCGGAGCACTTTAAAAAGGTAGTATCTATCGTAAAGTCTAGCGGCATCGAATATTCAATAGTAATAAACGCACACCCAAAGCAGTCACGCTGGCAAGATGCTGTGGAAATGTACGAACTGTTCAGGCAAGAGCCTATACAATTTAAGGCTCTTTATGCCAATCACGAGCGCGGCAATAACAAGTTTTTTGACTACAACAGAGAGCAGTGGGATTACTATACAACTGTTAATAATATTCACCCGCCAAAAGAAGAACCTGTCGAAATACAAATACAATGGGTCGAGAAACGACTATATAATAACTACAAAGGGCATCTGTGTTGGGCTGGAGTCGATCAAATCGTAATTGATTATTTTGGCTATGCTTACAGAGGTTGGTGTCATGCTCATGGAAGTTTGGGAAACGTATTCGAAAGCCCAATAACTATGGACACAAAGCCTAAAGTCTGTCCCTACAGTATATGTAAGAACGGATTTGATTTGTTAGCAAAGAAAAGTGAAAATAGTTGGGGGATGTAATGAAAAACTTTTTTTGGAAAATTTTAGGTTTCGCCAGCCTTGGAATGGCCTATATTGGTGTAATTACTCCAGGACTGCCATATAGTCCTTTTGTTGTTTTTGCTGCCTATTGTTTTGCAAAGTCTAGTCCTAAGATGCATGCCTGGATTATGAATCACAAGACCTTTGGCCCATTTATCAACAACTGGAATCATAAACGTGTATTTCCTTTGAAGTTGAAGTTCTTTATGTTAGCTAGCATGAGTGTTAGCTTAATTCTAATGTTTACTAGCGGTGTTCCTGCTAGAGGCATTATCTATACCGGTATCTTTATGGCTCTAGTAGCTGTATGGGCTTGGCGTTTTCCCAGCACTCCAGAGGAGTATGACCAGCGCATCGCAGACGGTAAGAAAATAGGGTGGTTTAATAATAGCTTTTAAAGGTAAATAGTTCTATACAGGAACTAGATAATGAAAAAGTTATTATTTTTAATGCTGGCATTACCGGCACTAGCATTTGCACAAAAAACACCACAGGGGGTAACCTATGACGCTAAGATTGTCCGTATAAATGACGGCGATACTGTAGTCATAGCGGCGCCCTTTCTCCCAGCACCGCTCAAGCCAGAATTGGCTGTCAGAGTCTACGGAGTTGACACACCAGAAAAAGGATTCCGTGCCCAGTGCCCTAGCGAAGATCAGCGAGGACAAGCCGCAACTGCGTTTACCAAGAATGCAGTTGCAACTACACAGAAACACCAAGTCGTTCTCTATGGATGGGATAAGTTTGGTGGCCGTGTACTGGGAGATATCATTCTGAACGGAGTCAGTCTACGTGCCGAATTAATTCGCAACGGATTCGCTCGTGAATATTTTGGTGAAGCAAAACAAAGTTGGTGCCAATAATGGGCGAGCGAAACAACGAGTACCCAGTGTACCCCGAGGATAATGGATATGACCGCCCGAGAAATCCTTACAGTCCTGTTTGAAGATATAATTGAAGGTCTAGCTAGACTAGGCTGCGGCATGGTTGGTTTACCTTATCCACCAATTGAGGACGAATATGAAAATAGTTGAAATACTTAGAGAGGATGCTGTCAAGGATCTAGAAAAGGACTTGAAGAATCCTTATAGCTATGATGCGATAGATCACATGATGACAACTATTGCTAAACGACACAAAATAACTCCAAAACAACTACATGATTTGTTTGTCAAAAAACACGGCAAAATTCCCGATGACTGGATTAAGACTAAAAAAACTGTTAAAGAAAATATAGAAGATTTAGGTAACGGCGCACAGAAGAAAACACACCCTGACGGCACTTATGAAATCGGCGATGGCTCTGGTGTAAGATTGTTTAGTGCCGATGGAAAGCTACTAAAATATATTAGTCCAACGTTTGGAGGGTTTAATCAGGAAACTGATCATGCTACTGGAAATGTTACTCAACGATATTCCGCAGGCCCGTTAAACACCAGTCAGACTAAAGATAAAACTGGCAAGGTTGTTAAAACATCTGCCAATTACGACATGGGTACTGGCAAACTGGATTACGAACAGGAAAAAGGAATTACCAGCAAATCTTGGACTCCTAGGTCTTCGGAAATAGATCCAATTTCTCAAAAGGATCTCTACGCTATGGGTAATAAAGAGAAAGAAGATAGATATAATCGAGCAATGGCGCAGACTGGAAGCAGATAATGAGAGCAACGGAATTTATCACCGAATCTGGAAATACTGGATACTACACTATAGGTGATAGTCATGCTGTTTCTGTTGCTCGAATGGGTGGCAGAGGTTGGACAAATCTAGCAATCGGCGGCCGAAGCAGTACCAGCCCAGACCTACTGGCCAACATCAATCATGTTCCTAGAGGTGCAATAGTTTTAGTATGCGTTGGGGCGAACGATACAGCCAACGCCATGTTATCACACAATCAAGGACGCCCTTTAAAGTCACCCGAAGTTATTGCTCGCAACGTTGCTAATACAGTTAATCTAGTACAAGCACAAGGTGCAACTGTAATCTTCCTGTTATTTCCAAACGGCCCGGCACGTGGTGGCAAAGGTGCTCAGTACTACGGCGGCCCTTATCAAGACAAGGTTAGGAACGCTATTAGATCGGCATTAAGTGTTCCTATTATTGATCTAAATGGAAAACCTCTCACAGACGGTATACATGCTACTATGGGAACATACAAAGATGTTGCTGATCAAGTTAGACAAAAGTATAACCCAAGCGGATCTAAACAAAGCGCAGTTAGTAGCGCACCAAAACAAACCGTAATCTCTAATAAACCTAAACAACCTGTGGCCAGCGATAGACCTAAAAACAAAAATCCCGAACGTGTTGGAATTGTTGCAAACGTTATCGATGCTGTTAAAAATAAAATAAGGTCTTTTGAAAATTTTGCAGACGGACGTAATCCACAGGACAAAGGCGATAGCAAACGTCACGGTGTTCCTACTAAAGCAAGTGTAAGTACACTACGTAAAGTTGCCAAGCAGGGCGGCCGTAAAGGACAGTTAGCACATTGGATGGCTAACATGAAAGCAGGAAGGGCAAAGAAAAAATGAAAAAACTATTATTAGTATTCGCATTTCTAAGTTTAACAGGTTGTTCAAGCATAATGGAAAAGATTCCAAGTCGATGGGATGTTAATCAAGCTAAGGTTATTACAGACATACAGCAACAAACACGCAGGTTTGATTGTAAAGGTGATCAAACAGCACAGATTAATGAATTAGCCAAGAGTGTAGAATGGTTTAATATCTATGCTAAGAGCAAACCAACTAGGGACATTGCTAAACTAACTGGCACAATGGATAAAACTATACAAGAATACCAAGAGCGTTTAAAGATCGCGCCAGTAAGTCCGTTGTACTGTGAAATTAAAAAGAAAATTATACAACAACAAGCTGATATCTTAGCCGGATCAGTACAAGGGAGATTCTAATGAACTTATTTGAAATTACAAACGCAGGTGAACCATGGGCAGCAGAGCGTGCTCGATATGCACTACAAGTTCATGAAGCGGTAGGCGCCGGACAATTAAGTCCAAGCGAAGCCAAAGAAATTTTAGAAGATTTGATTGCCACTGACAAGCTAGATCAAGAAGCTACTGACCAACAAACAAGAGCAGCACTGGTGTTTGGTGTTACACAGCTTATAAGTCTTTACTGAATATAGTTTTAAGTGCGTTAACTAAATCTTCAATCATTCCATCATCGTGGTAAGGTGTTGGGGCGAAGCGTAATCTTTCTGTACCTACGCCTACAGTAGGATAGTTGATAGGCTGCACGTAAATGCCATATTCGTTAAGCAGTTCGTCACTCATACGTTTACAACGTTTAGCTTCCCCTACCAAAACAGGAACAATATGTGTAGTGCTACAATCCATAACAGGAATACCAGCTTTTCTTAATTCTTGTTTTAGTTTTTCAGCACGTTCTTGATGGCGCTCTCGTATTTCGTTGTGTTCTTTTAAGTACTTAACAGCAGCCATTGCACCAGCACAAGTAACCGGGCTCATACTGGTTGTAAATATAAAACCGGCTGCAATACTTCTTATAGCATCGATAACAACACTATCTCCTGCAATATATCCGCCTTGAGTTCCGTATGCCTTTCCCAAGGTACCATTAACTATGTCAATGCGGTCCTGTAACCCAAGTTCTTCTATTTTTCCGCCGCCAGTTTTACCGTACAAACCTACTGCATGAACTTCATCTATGTAAGTTATAGCAGCATACTGGTCAGCTAAATCACAAATATCCTGCATTGGACTGATATCACCGTCCATTGAATAAACGCTTTCAAAAACAATACATGGAGTTTTACCTGCTTCTCGACTGGCTCTAAGCATCTGTTCTAGCATTTCCATATCATTGTGTTTGAATATGCTTTTTGGAGCTCTGCTATGCTGTATTCCTATTATGATACTGTTATGATTGTTGCTGTCACTGATAAACTCTATATTTGGAACTAATTTAGAAAGTGCTATAAGTGCCCATTCGTTGGCTACATAAGCACTACTGAATAGTAGCGCACGTTCTTTCTTATGTAGTGTTGCTAGTTCATGTTCCAAGGCTACATGGTAATGGCTTGTCCCACCAATATTTCTAGTACCACCAGATCCTGTACCAGTATGGTCAAGAGCTGTGTGCATTGCGTCTATGACGACCTTGTGCTGACCCATTCCCAAGTAATCGTTAGAGCACCAGTTAACGATGTTTTTAATTGCATAAGGCCCGTACCATATAGCCTGTGGAAACTTTCCGCTTTCACGTACAATATCGTTAAAAACACGATATTTTCCATTAGATTTTAGCTCATTTATTAAGTTTTGAAAAGGTTGTTTGTCAATCATAGTAAGTTATTTAACACTAAATATAGCATACTGGAATATATTATGAGAGCTAACGAAATCATACGTGGAATTTTAGATTTAATCGACAACATTGAAGGCGGCAATAGTCAGCCTACTGTAAGTATTGCAATAGGTTCTACACCTATTTCAGACACACCTGAAATGCTAGAACCTGAAGATTGTGAACACGATGATATTCGTAGGTTCAAACAGATTGTAGATTTAGCTAACGACGAAGGCGAACTAAGCCCTTTTAGTAACAGTCCTAATGAAAAGTATGCAGGCATAGAAGCAGTGACAAGTGACGCTGGCGGCGGAGTAAACGGACCTAAACATCCTGCAGACATTAAATCTAACAGCATTAGCATGTATCCAAACTTCTTAGCTCGAGGAGAATAATATGTCTGACAACGGGATTTCAACTTTAGAAACTAAACGTGAAAGACAAGATGCTAAACTAACATTAGCAGGTAATGATAGAGCAGCACAAAATGTTATCCAACCAGGCAGATATGCTGACACTACAGCAGATGCTACCCAACTTCCTACTAGGTACGCTATTGGCGATAACAATACTAAAAATGTAGTTGATAACGCCAATGTTGGCGGATTAAAAAAAAGCCGTCCATGGGCAGCTTAAGGTTTGTAAATGCCAGTATTATTACCAAACAGCACTAACTACGAACATCCTTGGGAACCTAACCTAAGTGATCTCCATCATGTTATGGAGTACAATGCTCTGGGGCAACCTGTTCTTCGTACTACACTTAAGGTAGGGCAGACAGATGCCTTTGGTCGTATTCGCATGTCCAGTCCCTTTACTCTGGGCGACTACAAACACTTATACGGATTAGATCCTATGTTTATCGATAAGATATTCAATGGTGGATCTGTAACTTTTCAAGATAATAAAGCCTGTGCAAGATTAACTACTACAAATAACCCTGCTAGTCGTGTAGTACATCAAACTAAATTCTATCATCATTACATGCCTGGTAAGAGTCAGCAGATTTTAAGCAGTTTTAATTTTTATGCGGCAACACCTAATGTAACTAAACGCACAGGTTACTTTGACGATAACAATGGTATCTACTTTGAACAAGCAGGGGATGGCACACTATCGTGGGTCATACGCAGTTATGTGTCTGGTGCTCCCGTAGAAAATCGTAAAACACAAGCACAATGGAACATTGATCAGTGTAACGGCACAGGCGGAAGTCAGTTTATTTTAGACATTACTAAAACACAGTTAGTGTTTATGGAGTTTCAATGGCTAGGTGTTGGATCGGTTACTGTAGGTTTTGTACACGAAGGGTCATTTATACCTTGTCACCAGTTCCATCATTCTAACAGTTTATCCACAGTTTATATGAGTACGCCTAACTTGCCTGTGCGTTGTGAAATCTTAAACACAGGTACAACCGCAGGCGCTTACTTTGATCAAATCTGTAGTACTGTAGTCAGCGAAGGTGGTTATGTGGAAGCAGGACAAGATTGGCACGTAAGCAGTCCCGCAGATAGAGTTATGAACGACGGAACTACTGTTCCTATATTGGCTATTAGATTAAAGAATACCTTTAGAGGTTATGCCAATCGTATGATTGTACGCATAGGTAATGTTAATGTATTTGGCACACAGGACAACATGGAATGGAAGTTGATCAAACTGCCTAACATTAGTCAACTAACTACAGCTACTAATTGGATCCCAGTTAATGACGGCAGCGGTGTAGAGTATAACGCAGGTGCTACTGCCTACACAGACGGCGAGACAATCGATGGAGGATTCTTGTCTGCAACCACACAAGGCAGTCAAAAGTCAGCAGGTGCTCCTCCTAGCAACATTCCAGGTACTGCTAAAAAGAATTATATTGTTCAAAACTATGACAGTACGGATAGTGAGATATATGTTGTAGCAGTTACTAATATTGGCACAGCAGACGGCATTGCCCGTGTAAGTTTACAATGGCGTGAGGTTTATTAAAAGATAAGTACTATTATGCGAGTAACAGAACTATTAATGGAAGGAATGAACAAAAAGGATACCTACGGCATCCTGTTAAAGTTCATCGAGTTTGCCGCACGGCATTTAGAATTGGACAAACTTCCCAAGTTTGATTTTGTCTTTGACTCAAAGCGTAGTGTTGAACACAAGAGCTTTGGCGGCTATGGCGGTGAACACATCACTATCACAGTAAAAAACCGCCATATTATGGACATTTGCCGCACACTAGCACACGAGCTAGTTCACTTTAAACAAGACTTGGATGGGCGTATAGAAGCAGACAGTGGCAAGGACGGTAGCCCTATTGAAAATGAAGCCAACGCCGAAGCAGCAGTTATTATGCGCAAATGGGGTAAACTAAACCCCGATCTATTTGAGAAAGAATCAATAGCATAAAAACGAACGAGCACCGTAGTGCCCGTCCTAATATATAATAAAGGTTATACCTGTAAATAAGGCATTTAGCCGATGCTAATTACTTCTTAATTCCGCTATTTACAAATTCGTACATCTTTCCAGCAGTCTCTAGAACTTTGTCTAGTCCTGGAAATTGTGGCATTTCAACAGTAGTGATAACTTGGCCAGTCTTTTCATCGCGCTTGGCACTCATTTCCCAGCCTTGAAACTTAACACGATATTCGCTTTCAACAAGATCTTTAGCCATTGCTAGGATATCTGTACGGATTTCGTAGCCATTCTTATTAAATTTAACTTCTGGTAGTTTTGGTGTAAATTCAGACATATTATTCTCCTTGTGTGTTTGTGTCTGTTTGGGCTTTAGCAGCCTTAGCCCTAGCTGCTCTAGTTACTTCCACAGGCTGTGGAAATAAAACCTTGGAAACCGATTCAACGCTATACTTGCTGATATCAATGGCGTTATTGACCAGCATCTTGGCAAATGCTGTTTGGGCCTGGATATAGTCCATTGCGGCCTTATTGAGTGTTGGATCTTTGATGATCTGATTAGTAACGATACGCTTAGTATCTTGAATAGTATCGATAAAGAAAGTTGGTGTAAACATAATATGTCTCCTCTGTGTTTGTATGTGTATTATATATCTTTTTTCTAAAAAAGCAACTTATTTTTCATTCATTACACTTTTTGCTGCCTCGTAGTTGCCCATACGTGCTAGTGTAGTGGCGGCCTTGGCCCTGCCCATTTCTTGAAAGAAAACGTAGATTGTGTTTAAAAAGTTTTTCATATAAAGTTCCTTTGTGAGGTGCGGTGCTCGAACTCTTTGGTAAAGTGTTCAACGTCTGCGGCGTTTTGTGGATGTCTAGATGAGATAAAGCGATCTAGTTCGCTTTGATAGTGTGACTTGGGAAACATTTCGGCTAGTCGCTCTAATATACCCAACATTTTTTCGGACAGTTGTTTCATGTGTGATCTCCTGTGTAACTGTGTTAGAAACTCATGGTTTCTACTGATATATTTAGCCCAAGTGTATCATGCGTTGCACAAAAAATCAACACTATTGACTTAATTTAAAAAGACTGTAATATACCATAAATATACTATAAAGCAAACCATATGCGTAAAAGTACTAGATCAATACTACAAGAATTAAGCGATATTGGATTGAGCCGAAATACGGACCTCATTGTAGAAAGCCGTGGCACCAATATTATCGAAAGTGCTGTTAACCTAATGAAGTTGATTAGGGAGAACTACGATATTGAAACAGCAGCTGAATTAGAACGTCGTTTTATTAACAGTATCAAAAGTAGTGATCCTACTAAATTTAAACGCGGTGTAAAAAAGATTCAGGAAAATAGAGAATGAGTGGCAATGCGCTTAAAAAATTAGGCATCATGGGTATCAAAGATAACCCCACAAATGGTGTGTTAGTTCGACTTACAAGACAGCAGTTTCTACAGGTAAAAGAAGCACTAGTTCCTATCCTATCAGAGCTAGGAGATCCGGGTTTCTGGCGTGCTGGTGGCGCAGGGTCTTTTGATCCCGAGCATAGATTTGCTAAAAAAGGAACTACGAAAGTTGATAGCGGTGATGTTGATGTGTTTGTAGATACAGCACTACTGAAAAAGGGCATGCGCCTAGATCCAAAAATGGATGATGCCGGAGTTAGGAAAGCCGTGCATGCCCTAATGAGCAAGCAGTTTCCTGCTACGCAAATAGGTAAAAATGTACACATAGGATTTCCTATGGGAGAAGACATTAATACAGCCAACGGCCCATTGCCTGCCTATTTTCAAGTTGATCTAATGATCATGGAACATGCACATGAAATTGGCCAACATCACGAACATGACTATTCTGTCAAAGATAGCCCGTATGGCGGACAAGATCAGCAGTATGCCATGAGCAGCATCATTAACACAATTCCAGGTCATCCTCCACGCACATTCCAATACAATGGCTTCGGTGGCGCCCTACAAAAGCGTGAAACGGGAGAAGTTATCACACGCAATGTGGATAAAGTAGCAGAAATTGCCCTCGGGCCAGGCCGCACCGCAGAAGATTTAGGCAATGTAGAAAGTATTATAGCCGCAGTTGGCGGCATTAATAGCCCACGTCTTGCACAGTTCCGTGACGATATGGCTAAAAAGTACCCGCATTTACAGGAAGGTACTAGCGACTGGTTTAGATTTATCAGGGCAAAAATAACCGTTTAAACCTATTTTTTTCTCTCCGAACTAAATACATATACAAAGCTCACAGAGTGTGAGTTAAAGCATAAAAAGAGGAGAAAAATTATGCCATCACAAATCGGAAACGGCGGCAACATCGTTGATATTGCAGCTAACTATCTAATTTCTAAGCCAAGCACACAGTTTGGCACACGTCAACTTAGTGTTTTAAATGTTGCTATTGCTGACGTTTTTGTTGACTATGCAAATGCAAACAGCTTGTTCAGCAAGGCAGTTCGTGCTATCCAGCAAACTGCTGAAGTTTGGGCTGTGTTTACACCAGTAGACGGTTCACCAGACAGCTTCAACGTTATCATCGCTACTGACACACAGTACGTTGGTGACACAGAAACTAGCCGTACAGCAATTCCATCAGGCGGTTTAGCACCTGCTGCTAACTTTGGTGTTTTTGAAACAGCAATCCAAGCAGGTTGTGGTGTAGCTGCAACAGTTACAGCACCAGCTGGTTTCGTTGCTCCATTCCACGGTTAATAGTTTTTTACTTCTCAACGGGATGGGAAGACTAAGCCTGCTTTTAAAGCAGGCTTTTTTACGACTGTTAAATATGTCATGGACTACAAGCTATACACACTAGTTGACATTACAAATACTGGCCAGCATAGGTTTGAAGAAGGGCGTGAAGAAGCACGATGGCGTGAACAGAACTTTCAAACTATGTTGCAGACTCTGGGCATTAGATCAAATATTATCTATAATCATAAGCCAGAAATGATCGAGTTACGAGGCAGACTAGCAGGCTTCGACACTGACGAAGTTATACGTGTATGGCGCTTTGATTGGAGTACAGAGCGAGACTATCTCTACGAAAAGAATGGAGATTCGGTGGGCTATCTTAAAGACGATTTCCATCTTGTTCCCTACATTGCTAATCTTAGTGAAATGATGCAACAGAAGTATGCAGTTTTTAACACTAAGGAAATTAGACCCAATATTGTTTTCCATCAAAAGTAAATAAATATACAACAAGGCACACTACAATAGGCATTCTAAATTAGGCACATGTCCAAACACGGACCCTGACTTAATATAAGGAGAACGGCCTATTATGGCACGAGTAGCAACGAAAGAAGCGATACCACAGCTGACAACTTTACCCGAGCGTGTAAGTGTACTAGAAACTAAAGTAGATAACATCACAGAAAAGGTCGGTGATCTTAAGGTTGATGTTAAAGACATGCACGACTGTCTGGATCGTACTCGTGATCAGTTAGATGCCAAACTAGAAACCATGTTGGGCGAGTACCGCACCAACAGAGATAATTTCTATGAACATGCTAACAAGTTGCATGCAGAAGGCACAGCTCAGCATAACCAATTGGCCAATAAACTTGGCGAACTAGAAAAAGAAAAACATAAGTTTACTCTGTACATAATGATGGGCCTAGCTTTTGCAGCAGGTGCCGGATGGGTTGGTCATATTGATATCAAAACAATATTAAAATTTGTAGGTTTATAAGGTAATGTATGTACATCAAAGATTTTACAGAAGCACCAGAGCCTATTACTGTCAACACCGAACTGAACCCTAAACTTTGGCAAAATAACAAACTAATACCAGAAGTTCGTGCCAAACTATTAATCATTGCAAAAAACTTTGCAGAATTCCTTAAAGTAGAAAAATTAGATCTACGCGATATAACAATTAGCGGCAGCAATGCTGGCTACAACTATAGCGACAGCAGTGATATAGATCTGCACTTAGTTGCTGATGTACACACAACTGAACGTGCAGAGTTGTATGACGCTAAAAAGAATCACTATAACTTTACGCATGATATAAAAATATACGGTATTGATGTAGAGTTATACGTACAAGACAGCAAACAACAACACTACAGCGCAGGAATTTATAGCGTGTTTAATAATCGTTGGATAAGTGAACCTAAAAGAATAACAGCGCATCCAACACATAAAGAAATTAAGAGCAAAGCACGTAACTATGCAAGTAGAATAAACCAAGCACTACGCTCAAACGACTTAAATACTGCTAAGGAAACAATGGCTGACATAAGACGATTACGCCAAGCAGGTTTAGAATCCGGCGGGGAAGCTAGTGTAGAGAATTTAGCGTTTAAACTATTAAGAGCTAGAGGACAGATAGACAAGTTAAGAACACAGATTAATCGTTTACAGAGCTCTGCTCTAAGCCTTGGAGAAAAACATGAAAGTTAAACAAGTTGTAGGTGAACATAAAAAAGGCTTTAGAGCTAAAAAGTACGCTAGCAAGCCTAAAAAATACATTGAACCAGTAAAGCCAACCAGTACCGCAACCAAACCTCAAGGTGTGGCGGAAGGCGATGATCCATTGCAGAATCGTGCAGACTACGCTAAGAAGCATGGACAAGGTCAAGTATATAAGAAGACATATCCAGGCGATAAAGTTGGTATGACCAAGGCCTATGCCTACGATGTAAAGCGCACAGGTCCTAAAGGACAGTTGCCCAAAGAGGATATGGACTTAGATGAAACAACACCTATTGGTGTAGTTAGTGCAGTAAGTCCAGACGGTAAGCAAGTTACAATTAAAAAGTCTGACGGCACTGAATTAAAAACAACAGGCGATGCTGTACTGCCAGGCCCTGACGGTAAAACTGCTTCTCTAGCACCGGGAGCTGGTAATGAGCTAAAGCCTGGAACTCCTGTAACTTCAGGGCAGAGTCAGTCTGTATCCGAAGCACCCGGAGAAGACATGCCTCCAATCAAAGCCGATCAGCTCATGAATCGGATTTCTCAAGAAGACCCTAATGCTACTGCTTATGCTAAAAAGTTAATTGTTGCCAAGCCCGATGGAACTGTAGATTTTAAACAAACATTTAGAAGTATGAGCGGAGAGTTTATTACGATGTTTCCAGACATCATAGATTTCTTTACAGAAATACAAAAGATGGCTGCTGATGCTATTACAACTCCAGAATTTAAAACATTTACACCTGAGCAACAGGCAGGCATAGTTGAACTTTCACAAATGGGTCCTAAGATCAAAGAAATGTGGGACATGGTTCATGGCATGGCCAAGCAGCACGATGATCAGTGGAATAAAGATGCTGTTGATTCGGGACAGTATACAACTCATATAGAAAGTAGAAGCAGTCGTCCTGATAAATCTTCTACTGAACTAGCTGAAATGCTACGCATTGCAGGTCTGCGATGAGAATTAACGAATTAATCAGTGCTTTTGAAATTTGGACAACAAATGAAGAAAAGGCGCTACTTGAAAAGCTCAAGACACCAGTGCTGTTAGCCAACCTTAGCGAACAAGAACAGTTCAGGATTCAAGGTCTAATTCGTAAAAGTTTGGTAACTAAGATAGGAGATAGTAATCCTAAGGTAGTTGCCAATGAAACACAAGAAATCTAAAAAGCCAAACTTAGAAGATCTAGCATTAGAGTTTAGCCATACTCTCGATGAGCATCTCGAAGTATCTGTTGTATCCAAGGATACAATCTTATATAAGGGCTACTTGATTAAAAAAAGTAAGTCTGGAAAATGGTTTTTATACAATGCTGTGAACAAAGATGTAATCGGCGATTTCTTTTTAAAAAGTTGTGCGCTTTTAGCAGCCAAAGCCTACTACAAGGTAAACCTGGTCAAGTACAATCAAGTAAAGACCTTGGACAATCAGTATTGGGCTAACTATATGGACAGCACTATCTATTCAAACAACCTTAAGTCAACCAAGGATTTTGAAAGGTACTTGATACTATTGAATAAATTTGAAGAAAGTACTATCAGAGCCAGTATGTACAAGGATGAAATTAGTAGAATGTTTAAGTGGACATTTGTATAAATACGTAATAAGATTTCTAGGAAAAGAATCATGCAAATCAGAGAATTTTCAAAGCCAGTTACTAGCAAGCAGCTCAACGAAAGCCTTGCACAAAAGTTTGGTTATAAGATTAATTTAGAGCAGTTTTCAGATGTACAGCTTGAAGATGCACGTAACAAACTACGTACAAAAATAAGCCAGTTAGAACTTTCCGAAAGTTTTGATTCTGTTCTAGAAAGCCCAGAATACCAAAAAACTCGTCTGTTCCTCGACTGTATTAATCAGGAAATTATGGAGCGCGAAGAAGGAAAATGTCCTAAGTGCGACTGTAAGCCATGTGAGTGTGAAGACGATCATGATCACAAAGAAGACAAAAAAGATATGAAGAAAAAAGAATCTAAAACAGAAAGTCGCAACCCTACAGCACCATTCATGGTAGCTCGTGCTAAACATCACTCTGTTCCAGATGCATGGATCAGAAGTGCTCTTAGCCGTATTAGACTAGGCGAAAGTGATAATGACGAACTTAAGGCAGAATTAAAATTACGCTATGACCTAAATGAATCAGTAGCCAGCTGGATTTTATTAGAAGGCGAAGAACAAAAAGCTGAAATTATTATGGCAACCAAGGACATGGTCGACCGTGTTACAGGCTGGTTAGAAGATGTAGCAGCAATGAAGGCTGAACAGCTATTAGAACTATTAGACTCTATAAGAGAAACATCAGGCAGCGACGTAGCTCAAGCATACCAAGAAGCTGTTAAGCCTGCACTAGAATCACTTTATGCAACCTTAGAATCAAGTCGTCAAGGCCTATCAGGCGCACTATCAGTAGTATCAGGCGGCGAAGCTCCTACAATGGGAGCTCCAGCAGGTATCGGCGGCCCAGACATGGGAGCTCCAGCAGCATCACCAGAGATGCCAATGGGCGGCGGCGAAGAAGAACTTCCACCAGCAGCCGCAGAAGTAGGCAGAGAAAAGCGCGAGAGTATCGACTATAGTCGCAAACTTTCAATGCTTCTTAATTCAAAAAAAAAGTAAATGAGGCCTTAGATCCTTTAGTTTCAATACTAAGGATCTTACAGGCTTCGGACGCTGAACATAAATCAAACGGACAACATACTTGGCTAGACCTTCAACGAAAGTTAAGGTCTTCCGGTATGAATATCAGTTATGATACTTTCAAACAGCGTTGGGATAGTCAAGACCAATCCGATGCAATACTAAAAGGACTTGTTGATAGGTTCGATGGGCACGGTATTGTACTAAAAAATACGGACAGCCAAGAACTACCACAGGGACAAGGCAAGCCAAGTGAAGTTAGCAAGATGGCTAAACGTGCTACCAAATTAGGAAAATAATCATTGACTTTGTTGTTGTTTTTTAGTACACTAAAGTCATGACTTTATTAACCGAAAAATTTGACTACACTCCTATCAATCGAGAAAGCGTAGACGGCAAGAGATTATATGCTACACCAGATGGCAGCAAAGTTCCTAGCGTTACAACTATTCTTGACAAGACTAAACCTTACGAAAAGGTCAAGGCCCTGCAAGAATGGAAGAAGCGTGTAGGTGAAGCCAAAGCACAAGAAATTGTAACAGAAGCTGCCGGACGCGGAACTCGTATGCACAAGTTCCTAGAAGACTATGTTAAAAGCGGAGTTGTTGCACAGCCAGGCACAAATCCGTATAGTCATCAAAGCCACAAGATGGCACAATGTATTATTGAACACGGGCTTAAAAATATTACAGAAATATGGGGTGTTGAAGTGCCCTTATACTACCCAGGTCTATATGCGGGAACTACTGATGGATGTGGAATACATCTAGGTGATGAAAGCATACTAGATTACAAACAAACTAATAAGCCTAAAAAAGAAGAGTATATCGAAGATTACTACTTACAGCTAACGGCCTATGCTCTAGCGCATAACGAAATACACGGCACAAAGATACGCAAGGGTGTTGTGCTAATGTGTGTTAAACCCCCAGAAATTACGCCATTAACTTGGGGCGAACCCAAATATCAAGAGTTTATACTAACGCCAGACCGCTTTAGCTACTGGGAAAGTCAGTGGTGGAATAGGGTGGAACAGTACTACCGAGAGAACTGATAAATATCCATATAACAAGGATATTTAGATGGCTGTCGTTCAAATTTCAAGAATACAAATCCGAAGAGGAAAGGCCAATAGTGGAACCGGTATTCCACAGCTTGCCAGCGGCGAATTCGCATGGGCTGTAGATACCCAAGAACTTTATATTGGCAATGGTAGTGTTGCTGAAGGTTCTCCAGGTGTTGGCAATACTAAAGTTCTAACGCAGAACGATATTTCGGGCTCGGGTAACTTCCTTGATTTACTGGACTATGTTTACAGACCAACCGAAATTCAGTCAGGCCCAACGGCCAACAGCCCTGTTATAAGAACACTACAAGAACGCTTAGACGATCGTGTTAACATTAAAAATTTTGGTGCAACTGGCGATGGCGTAACAGATGACACTGAAGCGTTCCAACGAGCAATTAACGAATTATTTTTAGACCAATCAGCTCCTGCATACGGAACTAGTGTTGCTTCACAAAAATCTAGAACTACATTAGAAGTACCGGCTGGTCGTTACAAAATCACAAATACAATTACACTTCCAAGTTATGCTAGAATTATTGGCGATAGTCTTGGAGGCACCTCTTTATTATGTACGGCAGCAGGCCCAGCTATACAGTTTGTTCATAATGGTTATCCTACTGCTTGGAATAATAGTTCATCTACACAGCCAACTGGTATTTTTATTAAGTATTTTTCTATTTGGTTACAGAACAGCGATCAAACAGGAGTATTGATGAACTCGGCGTCTGAGTGTAGATTAGAAAACGTTTACATCTCTGGACAATTTACAGGATCTTACAATGCCAACAGTATTGGCATCAAACTAACAGCATTTTCTTCTGCTGTTTCTTCTGTGAGGAACTTCTTCAATGATGTAACCATATCAGGATTTAGTTTCGGTATCTATGCGCTACACGATATCTACGCTAACGTATTCGAAAACTGCAAGTTTAACAATCTAAGACAAGGTATTGTATTTGGCCTTGGCGCAGACGGCAGTAGTGTTGGCCAGCAGTTCGGTCCACGTAACAACACTATCCTTGGACTAGTGGCAGAGAATGTAAGACAACATGCCATTTACATTGGACTAGGATCTGGTAACTTTGTTGAAAATCCTCGTGTAGGAGATTCCGGCCAGAATGGTGGCAACGTAACGTTTACCCAGTATCCTCAAATTTATTTTGCATCTACTGGTAACACAGTAACTAATGTCATGTCTTCAAGGCCAGGAAACCTAGCAGCCAGCAACTTGTCAACAGTTTATATTCCTGAACTTGCCGGTCGTGGCGAGTATAAGATATCAGCACCGAGAAGACTTGGACTAGCAAACGTAACTAGTAACACCTTAGCTTTTAGATTGCCTTTGAATACTGATGCTTCTGGTGTACCAGGCGGCAGCTCTATCTATACTATTGACTACGTTTACCAAAGTACAAATAATAATTTTACAAGAAAAGGCATTATTTCTATTGCACTAAATCTAGGAAATAGTCCTTCTTACAATACCAATATACAACTCAGCGATGAATATAACTTTGCCGGAGTTGATACAGCCGAAAAATCTTTGCAGTTGGTCTTCAGTGCCCAGCTACTAGACCAAACCGGTACAGCCTATACTGCACTACCTGGCCAAATTCCTTCCTCATTGGCCGTGCTGTATCGAAATACGCTATCAGGCGATAGCGGTAACCTCAGTTATTCTTATTCCATTATAATATAAATTTGTACCGAGTCAATTGACTTTGTAAAAATACACGTATATAATTCTGTTTACTTTTGTGATATAGATTATCGAAATGTAAACATGCTTAAAAACCTACATAGTTTGTTGAATTTCAATAGGAATTGAAGGCATTGGAACAGTCACTAAATACTCTCTAATTTCGATAAAATATTAATATTCAAATCATAAAAGCGGAACAAGACATGAGCAAAATCACAGTTATAAAAAGAAACGGAAACAGAGAGCCGCTGACAATCGAAAAATGGCAATTACAAATCGCTAAGGTTTGTAAGGGCATCGCCGATGTCAGTCAGAGCATGATCGAAATTAAGAGTCAGCCACATTTTTATGATGGTATTACCACCAAAGAAGTTGATGAAATTACCTTAAGAGCTATTGTAGACTTGATTGATATTGAAAGCAATCCTGATGTCGGACATACCAACTATCAGTACGTAGCGGGCAAACAGCGCCTAAGTATGTTGCGTAAAGATGTCTATGGTGATTACAACCCACCAAAACTATTTGAAATAGTCAAACGAAATGTCGAAGTAGGACTCTATACTCCAGAACTTCTTGAATGGTATAGCGAAGCTGACTGGAACAAGATGGACGAGATTATAGATCACGAAAAAGACGAATCGTATTCGTATGCGGCCATCGAACAGTTAATTGAAAAATATCTAGTAAAGAACCGTTCAACAAAGCAAACATATGAAACACCGCAAGTTAGATACATGGTTGCCGCGGCAACTGTTTTCCATAAAGAAGAACCAAACGCAGCCAGAATGCGCTACATCAAAGAGTATTATACCGCGGCTAGTGATGGCCTGTTTACTCTCGCTACACCTGTGCTTGCTGGGCTTGGGACTCCTACAAAGCAGTTTAGTAGCTGTGTTCTTATCCGCAGTGACGATGATCTGGACAGTATATTTGCTTCTGGAGAAATGATGGCCAAGTACGCCAGTAAACGTGCTGGCATTGGCCTTGAGATTGGACGCCTACGCCCGTTGGGATCCCCTATTAGGGGAGGTGAAATAATGCACACCGGCATGATTCCCTTCTTAAAGAAATGGTTTGGAGATCTGCGTAGTTGCAGTCAGGGAGGCATTCGTAATGCTAGTGCTACAGTTTTTTATCCTATTTGGCATCATCAGTTTGATGATCTTATTGTCCTTAAGAACAACCAAGGAACAGAAGAAACCCGAGTCCGTCATATGGATTATGGGGTTGTGCTTAGTGCCTTCTTCTGGAGAAGATTTAAAAACAAAGAAGACATAACCTTCTTTGATCCTAATGAGGTTCCTGATTTATACGAAGCATTTTATAAAAACACCCAGCTATTCGAGGAACTCTATGTAAAGTATGAGCGTACTCCGGGTCTACGTAAGAAAACAATGAATGCCGAAGATGTATTCAAAGGCGGCATATTAAAGGAGCGTACTGATACAGGTCGTATCTACTTAGTGTTCATTGACAATGTCATGAACCAAGGACCCTTTGATCCTGAGTATCATACTATCTATCAGTCAAACTTATGCTGTGAGATACTTTTACCTACTAAACCTTTTAAGCGTCTCGATGATGCTGATGGTCGCATCGCTTTATGTACTCTTGGATCGATCAACTGGGGAGCATTCCGCAATCCCGAGGATATGCGTAGGGCTTGTCGTATTCTTCAGCGCAGCCTGTGTAACATACTTGACTATCAAGACTTTTTAAGCATCCAGAGTAAATTAAGCAATGATGAGATTCAACCACTGGGCATTGGTGTTACTAACCTTGCCTACTGGCACGCCAAAAGGGGATTAAAATATGGTAATTCAGATAGTCTTGCAGAAGTTAAGTCATGGATGGAACACCAAGCATTCTATCTTACAGAAGCAACTGTTGAGCTGGCCAAAGAAAGAGGCAAGTGCAAAGACAGTGACAAAACTTGGTATGGACAAGGAATCTTCCCGTGGGAAAGACGAGCACAAGGAGTAAACGAGTTAGCCAACTTTGCTCCAGAGCTTGACTGGGAACCATTACGTAAGGAGATGAAAGAGCATGGAGTACGAAATGCAACACTTATGGCCATTGCTCCTGTTGAATCTAGTTCTGTGGTTATCAACTCTACTAATGGCATTGAGATGCCTATGTCGCTTATCTCGACTAAGGAATCTAAGGCAGGATCATTTACACAGGTCGTCCCAGAATACCACAAGTTAAAGAACAAGTACCAACTAATGTGGGAACAAAGAGATTGTGTTAGCTACTTAAAAACTTCAGCAGTATTGCAAGCATACGTAGACCAAAGTATTAGTACAAATACTTTTTATAATCCTGCACATTTTGCAGATAGAAAAGTACCTACTACATTAATTGCTAAAAATTTAATGCAGGCCCAGCTATGGGGAATCAAAACATTTTATTATAGCCTAATCAATAAGGCAGGCAGCAAGGCAATTGAAGCTATTGCAGAAGCATACATTAAACCTAACGGATATCAATTGAATGGTTACAATGGACATCACGTTGATATCGAAATCGAAGACGACTGTGAAGCGTGTAAATTATAATGTTAGAAACAATTTGTGATATTATGGTGGACGCTTACAAGCGTAACTGGATTACCAGTCGTGATGGTAATGTATCAATTCGTCATCATGACCGTGACCATTTTTACATTACACCCAGCGGTGTTCGTAAGCAAACATTACAGCCTGATCAGTTTAAGAAGATCAAAATCAACCGTAGCATTCATAGTGGTTGGGGAACAGCTGATTTTTTATATGCCTGGGAAGAAATGCCCTACTCTGATATTAGTAGTGCATTAAAGCCAAGCGGAGAGATACCATTACACTTCGGCCTACAAAAAGAAATGGGCCAGCACAGCGATGATGTTCGTGTAATCGTGCATGTTCATCCAACGTATTGTGTAGCCGCTATGCATGCCGGTATTGACCTTAGTACAGTAGTTGACAGCTTTCCGGAACTAAGCCGCTATACTAAGGTGGCACCTAATGTAGGTGATGTTCCTCCTATTAGTCAAGAATTAGCAGATCAATGTTTTGAAAAACTACAGCTAGATAAAAGGGGAAACATTGCCTATGACATTGTAGGTATTAAAGGTCATGGAGTGGTTGCTATTGATACAAGCCCGTGGCGTGCCTATGAGCATATAGAGAGATTAGAACACATTTGCAAGATAGTTCTTGCATCAGGAAAATACGAATGAGCAGACAACAATATAACCTAAACACAAAGACAGAATATCTTAATCGTAAAATGTTTTTGGACCCGGCAGGTCCTGTTACTATTCAACGATTTGAAGAAGTAAAATACAATAAGATTGCAGACTTTGAAAAGACAGCACGTGGATTCTTTTGGGTACCAGAAGAAATTAGTCTAGCAAAAGATGCAAACGATTTTAAGGATGCATCGGATGCAGTTAAACATATCTTCACTAGTAACCTGCTTAGGCAAACTGCTCTTGACAGTTTGCAAGGTCGCGGCCCAAGTCAAATTTTTACTCCGGTCGTAAGTTTACCAGAACTAGAAGCACTGGTCTATAACTGGACATTCTTTGAAACAAACATTCACAGTCGCAGTTATAGTCATATCATTCGCAACATCTATAATGTTCCCAAGGAAGTATTCAACACAATCCACGACACTAAAGAAATTGTAGACATGGCATCGAGCGTTGGCCGTTACTATGATGACTTACACCAGATTAACTGTGCAAAAGAATCAGGACAACCAGTCTCTGAAGAGGAACATATTAAATCAATTTATCTTGCCCTACACGCAAGTTATGCCTTAGAAGCATTCCGCTTTATGGTATCATTTGCTACAAGTTTGGCAATGGTTGAGAACAAGATCTTTATTGGCAATGGTAACATCATCAGCCTGATTCTACAAGACGAACTGCTACACAAAGGTTGGACTGCTTTCTTAATTAATCAAGTTGTTAAGGAAGACAGTCGTTTTGCTAAAGTGGCTCAAGAGTGCCAAGAAGAAGTACTACAAATTTACCGAGATGTTATCCAAGAAGAAAAAGATTGGGCTGTATATCTATTCAAGAAAGGCCCAGTCATTGGACTTAATGCAAATATCTTAATTGACTTTGTAGATTTTACAGCCGTTAATGCATTGAAAGATATTGGAATTAAGTACTGGGCTACTGCGCCAAAGTCTACTCCAATTCCTTGGTTCAACAAGCATAGCGATACTAGTAAGAAACAAACAGCACTACAGGAAAATGAATCCACTAACTATGTCATTGGCGTTATGAGTGACGCTATTGACTATGACGAACTACCAGCACTATAAAGGAAATATCAATGAAAGCAATTGTATGGAGTAAATATCACTGCCCTTACTGCGACCAAGCAAAGGCACTATTAAAATCTAGAAACATAGAATTTGAAGAGCGTAAGATCGGTGATGGTTTTACAAAAGAAGAACTACTAGAAGCTGTACCAACAGCACGTACAGTTCCACAAATCTTTTTAGACGGAAAGTTAATCGGAGGTTTTACCGAATTACAATCCTATATTCAGAATAATATGGAACCACAAAGCACATTTTAAGGACAATCATGCTATTAGAAAAGAAATATTCAGAGAATGACATTATTAGTTTTAAGCTATCAAGCGGCGAGGAAGTAATTGGTAAATACATTAAAGATGATATGACATCGTTTGTTATCAGGCACCCTTTGATGTTAGTTGCTAGTCAAAAAGGTATTGGTATGGCTCCTTACATGTTTACCGTTGATCCTAGTAAGGAATACACATTTAACAAAGCAGCTATACTAACACATGCTTCAACTGATAGAGAAATTGCAGATCAATACCTTAGTCAATCAAGCGGAATAGCAATAGCTAAAACTGGAATCGTATAATGGCAATAACGTTAACTAACCCTAATAGTAGACCTGTTGTAACGGCTGAAACATCTTCGGCAACTGGAGTTTCGGTTGATATTGATTACACAAGTTACTATGACAGGATAGCTACAGCCTTAGAAACGATAGCTACTAATTCAACAGCTATTAAAAATTCAATTGCCGCAATTGAAACTGACATCGACACAATGGCTACTAATTCAACAGCTATTAAAAATTCAATTGCCGCAATTGAAACTGACATTGATACTATGTCGTCTAATTCCACTGCAATGAAAAACTTTGCCGAGCATGACGGAATACATATCAAGAGCCCGTGGGAATACTTATACATGTATTCCATTATTAATGCCTATAACGAAAAAGGTTATAACATTAATACTGCAAAGACAGAAGTAGAATCTAAACCAAAGCATAGAGATTAATATGCCAGGTGTAGCACGAGATGCAGGAACAGACATAGCAGGTGGCCCTATTATACAAGGGTCCCCGAATGTCAAAGCAAATAATCAACCCGTAGTTCGAATTGGAGATGCTGTACTGCCACACGGCCGCGGTCCTCACGCAGGCCCGGTTATGGTTGGCGGTAGCGGCAATGTGTTTGCCAATAATATCGGTGTCAGTCGTGCTGGTGATCCTGCCAGTTGCGGGCATACGGCAACTGGTTCTGGCAATGTGTTTGCCAATTAATTAGACATTATTTTCTGCTTCAAGTATAGTCTGCATAAGTATTCTGTACTTGCCTAAAGGAGAAATAAATGGCTACAAACAAATATCAAGAATTCGCTAAAATCGTAGAAGCAATGGAAACAGATTTCGAAAAGTTTTACGATAAAGAAGTCGGCGCTGCCGGAACCCGTGTTCGCAAGCACCTACAAGAACTTGCCGCACTCTGCAAAGATGTACGCAAGGATGTAACCGAAGTTAAGAATCAACGTAAAGCACAATAAATACTGTGCCAACCAATTTTAGTGGCATGGTGTTCAACAAAAGGTGTTATTAAAACAATGAAAATTTGGGAAGCTACTATAAAAATTCCTACCGGGCCGCAAAGACAAATCAAAACGCAGATTCCTGCTGAAAATGTCTATGCGGCCATTGCCTTATTGGAACAACAATATGGTAAGGGTTGTTGTCTAGGCCCGCCAAGGGAAATTAAATACAAATAATGGCCTACTCTGATAAAGTTATCGATCACTACGAAAATCCACGCAACGTTGGATCTTTTGACAAGAACGACGAATCTGTAGGCACGGGCATGGTAGGTGCCCCTGCTTGCGGTGATGTTATGAAGTTGCAGATCAAAGTAAGTGAACAAGGTATAATTACAGATGCTAAATTTAAAACTTATGGTTGCGGAAGTGCTATTGCAAGCAGTTCATTGGTCACTGAATGGGTTAAGGGCAAAACACTTGACGAAGCAACAACGATCAAGAATACTCAGATTGCGGAAGAACTTGCACTCCCTCCGGTTAAAATACATTGCTCTATCCTAGCAGAGGATGCTATCAAGGCTGCTGTAGAGGATTATAAGAAAAAGCATGAACAAGTATCCTATAACAATAGTTGATAACTTTTACGAAAACCCGGATCAGATTAGAGACTTTGCACTAGGATTAAAATACTATAGCCCAAAGGATCTAGACGAAAGTGAGGGAATATTTCCCGGCAAAAGAACTGAAGAATTAGGTCCAACCCAGCCCGGATTTTTTTATTACTCTGTAAATAAACTCCTTAGCGTCTTCCATGATTATAGTTCACAACAGCTTAGTTGGGATATTTCAAATAAGTTTCAAATTATAGATTCTTCTTTTAAATCTGATTGGATACATTCAGATGTTGGGTGTGTATTTGCCGCAATAGTATATTTGACACCAGATGCTCCACTTGATGCAGGAACATCTATATATAAAAGAAATAACAATTTTCAAAGTGATCTATACAAAAAGTTAAACGAAGACAAATTTAACTTTTATCGAAGTCACGCAGAAGATAAGCGTGACATAATTAACTCTATGTTTACAGAAACCCTGCGGGTTAATAATGTTTATAATAGATTGTTAGTCTATGAAGCGGATCAGTTCCATGGCGGAAATAACTTTTTTGGAAGTACAGATGAAGACTCACGCCTTACTCAGGTATTTTTTATAAAGTCTATCGAAGCACGAACTTACCCATTACAGCGATGATTACCTTAACAGAAAAGGCAGCAGAAAAAGTTAAACTACAGTTAACCAAGAGAGGCAAGGGTCTTGGTATAAGGATTGGAGTTAAGACAACCGGCTGTAGCGGTTTGGCCTATGTACTTGAATATGTAGATGCAATATTCGAAGGTGACAGGATCTTCGAATCAAACGGAGTCCATATTTATATTGACTCCAAATCTTTAGTTTATCTCGGCGGATTAACAATAGACTGGGTTCGAAACGGACTCAACGAAGGTTTTAATTTTACCAATCCAAACGAAAAAGATCGCTGTGGCTGCGGCGAATCTTTCCGAGTATAAACCAATTTATTTGACAATGTTATGAAATCCAGCTATAATTATGGCTGTGTTTATTATTTTTGGTGATAATTTATGAGTATGCATTTAGAAGGGCCGTGGCTCAGTACCACTGGCAAACAAAAAGGCAAACGTAAATTTCGAAATGCCGAAGAGGCAAGAAAGGCACGAGATTTGGACGAATCATGGAAAGAACTCCAAAAGAAATGGGGTATCGAAGCCGAAGAACGCAAACGTAAAAGAGCACTAGCGGCTCCGGTCATGTTGCCCACACAAGCAGGCGTTTATCGTAGAGATACCGGGCCTCGCATTCCTAGTCTGAATGGGGGGCTAGATATGGCTCCTGCTGTCAAGGCAGCACCGAAAGTCTATACAGGCACTAAAGTCAAGGGTATCGCAACCATGCATAAGAGCAATGCAGTACCGATTTTTAGTGATGAAGAAGCAATAGACATTTCCAAAATGCGTCGATAAGCCGGGACTATATAAACATAGTAGTTTACAACCTAGGAAACAAGATAATTACTTGTTGCACCGCTAAATTTGGTGCAGGCTTTTAACGCATAAGGAGATGTATCAGAGCCCAAGTAAATGGAACTAGCAATTCCTAATCCAGCGTAAAGGAGAAAATAAATGATACGCATCATGAAAACAGCAGTTTTGGCATTGGCTTTACTAGTCGTTGTTATAACTGGACAAAAAGTAATTGAGTATAAACTAACCAATCTTCGAGATGCTAGAATGGTCGTAAGCCCAATTACAGCAGAAATGAGACAGCGACAACTAGACTGTCTTGCCCGCAACATTTACCACGAAGCCGGTGGAGAACCGTTCGAAGGTAAAGTAGCAGTTGCACAAGTTACACTAAACAGAGTCGAAAGTGGTTTATTTCCCAGCGACGTCTGTAAGGTAGTTTACCAAAAAAATGTTATCTACGAAAAAGTACTTTGCCAATTCAGTTGGTACTGTGAACAGGCTAGTATCAAAAAACCGATGAACGGCCCAGTTTATACAGAAAGTATGGAAGTAGCTAAGAAAGTATTGCTAGAAGGATTTAGATTACCTTCAGTTAAAGACGCACTTTATTTCCACGGAGATTATATTAATCCGGGTTGGAAAAGAGAAAAAGTAGCCAAAATCGGTCGTCACATTTTTTACAAATAAGGAAAAATTATGAGTTTTGCATCAGTTAAACAATTTGTTAAAGACCTGTTCGATCTCGATTTGTGGGTCAAAAATATTAAAGAACATGCACCGCATATCAGTGCAGAAACAGCCGGTTGGTGTGCTATTGTCCTGTTACATCTAGCTACGATTCCAACTATGATTGCCGTGTTAACAGGGCTTACAGAAAAGATGCCTCCTGTGGATCTAGTGTTGTTTTCCTGGGCAGGACTATTCCTTTTCTTTCTAAAAGCCACTATTCAAAAGGATCTTTTGAACATTGTTACCATCGGTTTTGGCTTTTTCGTCCAGGCTTGCCTAATGGCTTTGATCATATTCAAATAAATAAAGAATAAGAGGAGCAGAACATGCCATCAGGATTCGTACAAGACACAAACCAATTACAGCCAAATTTCTACAGAGTACAGATTGACTGTACAGATTGGAATTCAGCTACAGATACAACTGGAGGAGGAGTTTCTCCAAACAGTTCAGATAGCTTTAGTACAGCTAATTTGCCAACGACCGCCGCTGAAGCTACACTTCGCGCCCGCGGAAATATGCGTTGGCGCAACATCGTTAATAGACTAAGCGGAGTCGCAGATTGTCAAATTCTTGACTTGACAGTAGCAGGAGAGTCAAACGGTGATGATCAGCCAGATACCGTTACTTTTACAGTAAAGTATGAAAGAGACGCTGGTGTTATTGCAGCCTGTGGCGCAACAACATTTACTCCAACAACAGGAGGAGCAGTGACTATCAATACAGTTGCTAAGGCAGTTCGTTATCTAGTTGCTCAAGGTATTGCTGACGCTACAACCGCTATTGCTCGAGCAGAAAGCGCCTTAGGTGATGGTATGGAATCTGTTACTGTTGCCGCTCCGGATACTATTGGTGATATCTACGACGATGTTACTGTATCTTTAATCGATACAACAACTCTAGTTAACTCATAATAGGATCTAAAATGCCACAATATAAAGTTACAATTAACATGGATAATGCTACTTCGGTAGCCACTTATCCAAGTGTTGACGAACACCCAGAAGCTGATGATAGAGCCAAGGGTGGAGTAAATCCATTAGAATGGACAGATTTGCAATTTCCGCCCACTGACCCAGACTATGCCGTTTCATTGACCAGATCTAATTTGAGATGGGTAAGAATATTTGAAGAACTAGGAAAAGCAGGTTCTTATCAGTTCTACGATGAATTTGTCGAAGGAATCGATATTGCTGATCATCAACCTTCAAAAGTTTCTTTTGAAGTCAAGTGGAAGATCGACCCACTTCCGGTTTATCAGTATTACTTGGAAGTAGCCACCGGCAATTTAACTGGTTCCGACGGCGGCATGATCGATACAGCCGAACGAGCAATTAAGCAAATGGTAACAGATGGAATTTGCTCAGGCGGGACTGTTGGTTGGTCTCGTTTTGCTAGAGTTCATAACCATGCTCGTTGGACTGATGAAACACAAACTGTTACAATAATCCAACCGGATATTCCTCCTAAGGTTTTCCAAGACATTACTGTGGAAGAAGTTCCTGAAACATTTCAAGCTAATTAATGTTACTTGCCTGGTTATTACTTCTTACTGGTCTCATCATCTCAGCGGTCGCAATTTATTACTCAGTAATAGGTTTGGCCGCTATATTTTCTGCGGCCGTAATTCCAATCTATATCATGGGCGGCAGCTTAGAAGTTGCCAAACTAGTATGCGCTAGCTGGTTAAAAGCCAATTGGGAACGTGCTCCACGTTTCATGAAGTACTACATGATTACAGCCGTAGCTGTGCTCATGCTGATTACATCAATGGGTATATTTGGATTTTTAAGTAAGGCCCACACTGATCAAGGTATTACTACCGGCGACGCCGTTGCTAAACTGGCAATCTACGACGAAAAAATCAAAACAGCGAAAGATAACATAGATGCTAACCGCAAAGCTCTTAAACAGATGGATGAAGCTGTGGACCAAGTTATGGCTCGAAGCACAGATGAAAAGGGTGCGGACAAGGCCGTTGCTCTCCGCAGAGGCCAGCAAAAGGAACGTGCTAGACTTCTTGCAGAAATCGAATCCGAACAGAAAAAAGTTAGTGCGTTATCTGAAGAACGAGCTCCAATCGCCGCAGAGAATCGCAAGATCGAAGCTGAAGTAGGCCCAATTAAGTATATTGCCAAATTAATATATGGCGATAACCCAGATACAAATATTTTAGAAAAAGCCGTTACTTGGGTTATTATTCTAATTGTAGTTGTATTCGATCCATTGGCAGTTATCATGCTTCTGGCAGCACAAATGACATTTAGTTGGCATCGTGAACAAAAACAAGAAGAAGATACTCCTGATCCGTATGTAGCTGACGTCGGTGAAAAACCGACCAAAGAAGAATTAAGCGGATCTTGGCCATTCCCGACCTACGAAGAAATAACACCAAAAACAACTGCAAGCCAGTTTACTGATGCAGGCGAACATCCTAAAGATACATACGAACACGAACACACAGAGATAGTTCCAGCAGAAACACCGGCGACTGCCACAGGGGGTGATATAACAGCGCCAGAGCAACCGCAAGCACAGGAAACTAGTCCTGTCGAACAATGGAACAAAATGATTGCCGAAGCTGAGAAGGCTGTTGAAGCTGAAATCATTCGAGGCGAAGAACTTTTAGATGAAGAGTCTAAAAAAAAGACTTACATGACGAAGGATCAAACAGGCCAAATTCAGATCAAAGAGAAGAAGTAGGCTATGTTCAAAACGCTGAACAAAAAGGACAATCGTTGTGGAAGAGGATTTTAGAAAAGAAAGAGTATACGGACATCTTTAAACCTATTGACAGATTATATGTTGAATATGATAAAGATAAGTTTGCTGGTATAGTAGTTAATCAAAATCTCGAACCTGAATTGGCATCTTTTATTAAAGATATTCAAACAGGTTCGAGAAAATTTAATGACTATACGCCAGATGAAATACAATACTTTGCAAGTAGGATCTATGAACTTAGGAAAAATAACAGTAATAACTCCGCCGGATAAACTGTTTAATTTAACACTAAGTTATCTATTAGTTAAGCCTAGTGTAGTTGTCAAGCAACAGTTTCAAACTATTCTGAGCAAAAGTATAGATGACATTAATGTTTTTATTTACGACGAAGAAGAATCGGACATAAGCTGGTTACTCAGTGTAGCGCATCAGGCAGATGTAGTTATTATAGATATCGATAATTGCGATGCATTAACTAAACCATTTGTCACATTCATGTTAGCACAGCCTAATGCACACTATATAACTAGTGACGAAATTACACCATATAATTTAATTTCAAAAAATCGAATCTACGATTTAAATCAAATTATTGAACAGTTAAACGAAGAAGAGGATGATGATGAATCATAATAAACTAAAAGGAACCGGAATAACGGTGAAAGAAGGCGAGAACATTAACGCCGCTCTTCGCCGATTCAAGCGTAAAGTCGACGATGGCGGAAAATTGGATACACTACGCGAAAAAGAATTTTACGAAAAACCAACAACGGCACGTAAACGTGCTAAGGGCGCGGCTCGTGCCCGTTGGTTAAAAAAGCTCGAAAAAGAGAGTTTACCTAAAAAAATGTATTGACTTTTGTTAACTGTTCCTGTACAATAACTGTATGAGAACAGACATAATGATTGACTTAGAAACACTGGCGACATCTACGGATGCCGCCATTTTAACCATCGGAGCAGTTAAATTTGATCCTTTTGGTAAGGATATAGAAGAACCAGATATGGACAGCTTTTATGTCAAAG
>JACCDJ010401580.1_pt1 | contig 35955 bp, 15 predicted proteins | sample 7444481 | NCBI WGS metagenome assembly JACCDJ01 (sample SAMN15323435, study PRJNA562643) | freshwater metagenome | isolation source: river surface water | place: USA:Blue River Watershed | collected 2017-08-15
ACAGACTGAAGTAAACGCCAGCGAGGCCAGCTTGGTCAAGGTTATTCCTCAGCCAAATGTGCTGGATGATTACTACAGTTATTCCTACCAGATTTCTGTGTATTTGGCCAATGACGCACAGTACAAGAGACTTTTGTATGGCAACAATCTCAAACTTGACGGTTATCAGTTGTTGTTTCAAACCGGTGGGGCACCACTGAATCGTGACGGAAAGCGGCCACAGCCGGCAGCCGGTACCATAGATCAAGACGGCGGCACTGTACCTCCAGAAGAACGCAACTATCCTGATGGTGGGCGCAGTCCGTTTTTCGACAATGATTTTTATATAGATTCGGTAACACTTGATAATCTGTTACCAATTGGCGGCAATGGCGGCGCACATCACAATATTGACATTAAATTTACTTTGATAGAACCACAAGGTATGACTCTGTTGGAACGTCTGCGCGATGCTGTGGAAAATCACATGCCTATAAACCCAGACGGCAAGGTCAACTATGTAGCTGCCACCTACATTATGGTCATTAGATTTTACGGATATGATCAAAGTGGTAACATTGTGATGCCCATCAAAGGAGGCCTCACAGTAGGAGGTCAAACCAGTGATACCAAAGCTGTGGTAGAAAAAATAATACCATTTAAGATCAAGAACATTGACTGGACTGTGAGCAGCAAGACTACTAGTTATGAATGGACATGTAAACCAGTTGGGCAGGACATCGGCGGCTCCACAGCTCGTGGTACTATTCCATATGACCTTCAATTGAATGCAACCAGTGTAGAAAAAATGCTGAGTGGTCAGGCAAAATATAGCTCAACTTCAGCACCTGCATCTAAACCTGGTGCACCAACCACAACTGGTAATCAAACAGACGCAAACCAATCAGCAGCTGAAACCAGACGTTTATCTGGAGCCAATGCTGGTGTTGCATCTGCAAAAGCTCCTCAAACTGCTGTGTCTGCTCCAACACCTTCGCGGACAGTGGTACAGGGACTCATGCAGGCCATGAATGACTTTCAACAAAAACTTGTGTTGGACGGCGTATACGAACAAGCCGACAACTACTCAATTGAATTTGTGGGCCCGGGTGCTGAAAAAATAGCCGGAGCCACACTGGTACTGCCAAGTGCCAAACTAGACAAAACCAAAACCAACATGCCAACTGGCAAAGAAGTTCCTGAAAAAGATCGCGTGGACAATGTCAGCAGAAGTTGGAGTATCACTGCTGGTCAACAGATTTTGCAAGTGATTGAACTAATAATACGCAACAGCAGCTACATTGGTTCACAAGCCTTGTTTACCATAGACGAAGATGGTCGCCAAATTCCCACAAAAAATCTCAATTACAACGAGCCAGTGAAATGGTATGTGATTAACATGAGTGCGCAACCACGTACCAACAAACTTGACGGCAAAAGAAATGACTATGCCTATGACATCAAGTACACTGTGAGTCCTTTTTTGATCAAAAATTTAAACAGCATATACTTTCCAGTAAACAAGTTTAGCGGAGTTCACAAAAGTTATCCTTACTGGTTTACTGGTAAAAATACAGCGGTGCTGGAATATCAAGAATCACTCAATACTATTTTTAGAGCAACATTGAGTGGCAGTGTAGAGGAAGATGCTCTGGCCACAAAACAACGCAATGCACAAACTTCCAGTTTGAATGACATCATGATGTATACCTATCAAGCTCGCAGTTCTGAATCCAGTGCGGGTGCCTTGGGCAAAAGTTTTGAACTGGGTGCCAATGCCGCAGAATTGTTGTATGACCCTGTGGGCCTTAAAGAAGCTAAAATTAAAATCATTGGCGACCCGGCCTGGATTGCCCAAGGCAGTTTGTTCCGTCCTGTCAATCAAGAAACCTTTGGCGGCCGGGCCTTGACGTCAGGATTCATGCCTGACGGATCAATTGCTTTTGACAATCAAGAAATCCTGTTTGAAATAGTGTGGCAGAGACCAGAAGACTATGATCTCAGTACCGGTATGGCAGACCCTTACAGCAAGACACAACAGAAATACAACGCTCGAGTGGCTCTTCAAAGTCGAGTCTACATAGCCACCAAAGTCACAAGTGAATTTAGATCTGGCAGATTTGAACAAACGCTCGTGGGAAAAATTTATACCCTTTTAAAACCAGATGCAAGTAATGCATCTAACCCTTCTGTGGCTGCATTAGCCACCAACGCAGCTGGCAGTGATGCAGGTAGAGGTAACAGTACAGCAAATAAAACCAAAGAGACATTTGCAAGAATAGGGCGGGCTGTGCCCACTGATGCTGAGGCACAACAAGCAAGAGCCAATTTTGCCAAAACTGATCCACGACGTCTTGACACAGGCGATGGTGGTGTTCGTGCTGTGCTAGGAGCACAAGGAGCCTACAAGGAAGCAACATTTGAAACAAATGCTGGTGGCGCCGCATTTGGCAATCCAAATTTAGCTAGACAGGGAATTACCAGCGCCTACATTAGAAACCAACCGCCACCAGTGCCGCCCACAGATGGTACCGGCCGAACAGTGGCCACTGCAACTGTAGAAACTGCAAGCGTCCCACCAAAATTACCAGAAGCCACAGTGACACCAGGACAAGCAGCAGCGGCCTTGAATGCTCAACGAATAGCAGATCTAAGAGCAAGAGCTGCTGGTACTGCACCAAAGTACAGACCAGGGCAACCAATTGCCACAGACGGAGGTTAATCAATGACAGAGAACGTAGAACGCAGTCGAGGTCGTCCTAGTAATTACAAACTGGATCGTGGAGGAGTACCTGCAGAATTTGGGCCATTCACAGGAGTGGTTATGAGCACTGTGGATCCCACACGTTCAGGCCGCCTGCGTGTGTATATTGATGCGTTTAGTTCAGGAGCCGACATTGGTTCCATGGACAACGAAGCCACTTGGACCACAGTGAGTTACATGCCATCATTCTATGGTAACACACCAATGAGTCAAACGCAGGGAGCTACCGAGGGCCTTGGCGCTTATCCTGGCAATCCTACCAGTTACGGCATGTGGTTTACGCCGCCTGATGTGGGAGTAACAGTAATTTGTATATTTGTCAATGGTGATCGTAGCCAAGGTTTTTATATTGGTGTGGTACCAGAACAAGGACTCGGACACATGGTGCCTGCTATCGGGTCAGTAGCATCATCACAAGCAGACGTACAGAATCAAAATCAAGAAACTTATTTTGCTGATGCTCCTAGGTTACCAGTTACAGAAATCAACCTAAACAACGACGGTATTTTCAACGACCCAAGATTTTATGATCAGGCCAAACCGGTGCATGGGTATCTTGCACAAGGATTGTTGCAACAAGGATTGATCACAGATCTAGAACGAGGCACTATTCAAAGTTCAAGTCAGCGAGAAACTCCTAGCGCAGTATTTGGCATCAGCACACCGGGCACAGCCATTTATCAAGGCGGTATGAAACCCAATGACATCAGAGCCAAACTCAATTCCGGAGAAGTCAAACCTGGCGATGCCAGAGTAATTGGTCGTGTGGGTGGACACAGCTTGGTCATGGACGATGGCGACCTAGATGGAAACAACGCCCTGTTACGTTTGAGAACCAGTCTTGGTCATCAAATCACCATGAGTGACACAGGAAACTTTTTCTATATTGTGCATGCCAATGGTCAAACTTGGTTGGAGTTTGGGGTAGAAGGCACTGTGGATGTGTATGCCACAAACTCAGTGAATGTACGCACCAAAGGTGACATTAATTTTCATGCCGATCGTGACATCAACATGTTTGCTGGACGTTATTTGAAAATGAAAAGCAAACAAGACATGCAGATAGAGTCAGAAACGTTTTTGGCCATGCAAGCACAGGAAGATATCACACTGTACAGCCGCAGCACTGTGGGCGTCAAAGCTGACGGAACACTGACACTAAACAGCGCATCAGGCTCTTGGGGTGCAGGATCTGCATTGGCATTACAAGCAGGTGGTATTGATCTCAACGGACCCGCTGCAGGCCGAGTAACTACACCACAACCTTTGACCAAAACACTGCTGGATGACACTGAATGGGACACCAGCAAGGGATGGATAGTCAAACCTGAAGGGCTTGAAAGCATTGTGAATCGGGCGCCCACACATGAACCATACCCTTATCACAACAAGGGCGTGGACGTTGAGATTGCGTTTGAAGAAGGCAAGCCAAGCCCACCCCCTGGTGCGGTACCGGTTCCAGCTGGCGTAGAAATACAGGCAAAATAACATGGCTGAATTTACATTTAATCTTGATCAACTCAAAGCCAGTGCTAGTAAAACACAAACCCGCTTTGAATCTAGCCTGTATTCTAAAACAAAAGACGAAGATTTAATTTACACTGGCAATGACTACATTGTCTGGGACCGTTCAAATGAAGAGCGTTTGCGCAGAGGATTACCTAGTTTAACACAAATTGGCTACCCACGCCCGCCCGAAGATACTACAGGAACAGCAACCGACACACCAGCCACAGGTTCAGTACCTACAAATCCTGATGGCTCTGCAAAAACATTTGCTATCAAAGGGCCTCCGGGGCTCACACGTGAGCAAGCATTTGCAATTTTCAAGAAACAGGCTGACACTGGCAGTCTAGTTGGATTCAAACCAGGAGAAACATTAAGCGCCGCAACACAAGCCGCGGACGGCCTAGCTGGAGCACAGGCCATGGTAGCACAAGCTCAGGCAGGTGTAACTGGCAGTCTCAACGTGGGAAGTTTTACATCCAGTCTATCAGCATCTGGAGTAGATCTTGCCACTGGACGCATACCATCAGTTGATGCAGCATTTGCTCGAGGTGGCGTCAATGGAGGAGCTGGTGCGTTAACCAGTGTGCTAGGCAGTGTAGCTGGAGGTCTAGGAGCTTCGGGTGGAGCACTCAATGGATCACTTGCTGGTATTACCCCTGGCTTGACCGCGGCAGTTGGACCGGCGGTAACTTCAGTAACACGTTCTTTGGGAGTCACAACAGGGTCAAGCCAGTTAGGGACAGCATTGGTGGGCGCAGCAGGAATACAAGGTTCAGTTGCAGTAACGTCTATACAAACAATCAACAAAACAATTAGTGGATCAACAGTCACCAGTCCTATCAACACCGCAGACTTTACTAAAATTGCCGGTGGCACCACGCCTGCAGGTGCGCTAGCCGGGCTAGGGCCCATGAGCGTGCCCGAAGTCAACGGGGTACTGGCCCAGGCTAAAAATCTAGTGAATCAAGCCAGTTCAGTCTTGAGCAATACCAAAGGACTTGGATCGTTTGGGCTTGATGTTGGCCAACTAGAAACAGCTGGTTATGTAAAACCTGGCACACGAGCACTGTTGGCAGCAGGTACAAATGTGTTTGCTGATGTAATTAAAAGTCCCGCGGTATGGACTGGCAAAGACGGAATCAAAAGTGCTTCAGATCTTTTAAAGAACGTACCCAAGCAAAGTCAAATTCAACAAGATCTCATGGCCAAGGGCGTGGCTGGCTTGGCCGCAGTTGGTGTACCTGTTAAAAATTTATCCAGCCAAGGTATTGCTGGTATGGCATTGAATGCAGCCAAAGACCTGCCCAGCGCCGAAGCATTTGCCAAAGGTTTACCAATCCCAGGAGATGCCACTGGCTCAGTACAAGCTGCATTTTCAAGTGCAGTTCGTGACGGAGCATTTGCTGTGAACTTGGTACAGACCAAAATTCCTGCTGAATTCAAGCAACAAGATATACCAGTGCCAGCGACCAACACAGTAAATCGTTCCACGCTAGATGCCGCTAGTACACGAGTTATCGGGGATGACAAAGTCCCAACGCCCAATTACGGACCAACAGAAACCAAATTAGAAAACCAAGCCGACGTTGAAGATTATGCTGACAAAGCAATAATTTATATAAATCAGTATTTGAATCCTGCTGGCCGCGCCTTGTTCCAAGTTGATTCTAAATTAACCGCATTGGAAAATCAACAAGTAATTTCCCCAGAGGCATTTTCTGAAATAGATAGCGAATATCAACAGGTTCGAGACACGTTTAACAGCAGTGCTCGTGTGGAGGCCGGTGTACAGTATCTTGAAGCATTTAATAAATTGACACCGATTCAAAGAGGAAACGTAAATCAATTGCCCACTGGTCCAAGAAATGTTCAGGCAAAACAAGCTCTGCTTATAGAAAATTCAAATAAAACTCGACAAAGAATAAACCAGTTAAAGTTGAAGATTGAAGGTCCAAGGAACAGCGCCTAAACACGCTATAAATACAACATGGTACAAAGATTCATTGGATTCAACACACAGAATCAGTTTAAAAAATTCACACTAACGGATTTTGAACTGGTCAAACGCGACCTGTTGAATGCGTTTAATATTCGTCAAGGGCAACTGCCCGGACGACCAGGATACGGCACCGTGCTATGGGATTACTTGTTTGAACCACAACTGGAAGAATTACAAACGGCCATTGAAGCAGAAGTTCAACGAGTGGCCGGCGGCGACCCTAGAATCTACATCAGTGACATTCAAACTTTTCCCCAAAACAACGGTATTTTAATACAGATAGAACTGACTGTAGTGCCCAGCACTGATGCTGAACGCTTGAGTATTTTCTTTGATCTACAACAACGCAATGCATCCTATGTATAACTGAGCCGTTTTTGTTGCCCATAAATAAAACACTGAGGCACTAATAACATGGCAACCACTACAAGACAAACCGCAATATTTGGAGTTGAAGACTGGAAACAGATCTATCAAACCTATCGCGAAGCTGACTTCCAAAGTTATGATTTTGAAACTTTGCGCAAGAGCTTTATTGACTATTTGCGGTTGTACTATCCTGAAACATTCAACGACTTTATTGAATCATCAGAGTACATTGCCTTGTTGGACGTCATGGCTTTCATGGGTCAAGCACTGGCCTTTCGCTCCGACCTTAACACACGCGAAAACTACATGGACACGGCAGAACGTCGTGACTCAGTGGTTCGCTTGGCCAACCTAGTTAGCTACACTGCCAAACGCAACACAGCCGCCCAGGGCTTGCTCAAAGTTTTTTCAGTGACCACAACAGAAAACGTAATTGACTACCAGGGTGTTAACTTGAGTAACGTCACGGTGAACTGGGCCGATCCCACAAATCCTGACTGGCAAGAACAGTTTACTACCATTATCAACGCCAGCCTGGTCAACACTCAAAGAGTGGGCCGCCCCGGAAACCGTCAAACTATCTTGGGCGTGAGAACAGACGAATATGGTATCAACTTGGTACCTGGCTATTTGCCCATTGTGCCTTACACAGCCACAGTGGACGGTGTAAGCATGCCGTTTGAGGCCATGACATCTACATCAGTGGGCGCTGATTTTTTATATGAGCCAAGCCCACGAGCCAATCAACCATTTAATGTGTTGTTCCGCAATGATCAACTGGGTTTCCAGTCAGCCAACACCGGCTACTTCTTTATGTTCAAGCAAGGTGTGCTACAGAATCAAGATTTCAACTTGGCTGAAAAAGTCAGTAACCGTACCGTAAACATCAACATTGAGGGTGTCAACAACGAAGACCGTTGGTTATATCAACTTGACAACGTAGGCAATATCACTCGCGAATGGGAATACACAGAAAACATCTATGCAGCGGCAGCTGAACAGATTGGTACCAGCCTACGCCCTATCTACACAGTGACATCACGTACCAACGACCAAATCACCATGGTATTCGGTGATGGTGTGTTCAGTGAAATTCCAGTGGGCACATTCCGTGCCTATGTTCGTGCATCAAACGGGTTGCAATACATTATCAATCCTGAAGAGATGCAGAGTGTGACTATTCCTATCAGTTACATCAACCGCAACGGCAATCTTGAAACCATTACATTCACTTGTGGTATCACAAGACCAGTGAGCAACAGTCAGGCACGTGAAACCATTGATCAAATCAAACAACGTGCGCCTGCACAGTACTACACTCAAAACCGCATGGTCAATGGCGAAGACTACAACCTCTTCCCGTACACGCAATACAATTCAATTGTAAAAAGCAAGGCATTGAATCGTGCGTCGATTGGTACCAGTCGTTATCTTGACCTAGTGGACAACACCGGCAAATATTCCAGCACCAACAGTTTTGGCGCCGATGGCGGGTTGTGGGAACAAAATATATTGCCTACTATTTTGTTTTCCTACACCAATCGAAATGAAATAGCAGATGTGGTTGCCAATCAGGTACAACCTGGCCTGACTGAAACTACCATGAAGCAGTTTTACTATGCTAATTTTCCCAGAGTCACTGAGAACAATCTACCCACATATGGTGCAACCACCTGGGTTCCAGGGGCAACCTGGAATCAAAGCACCACCTTGGCCAACGAAACCACTGGATATTTTAGAAATGCAGTAACGTCTGCGACCTGGCCCAACGGCACTCCAATCCCAGTGGGATTTACAACCACTACCAATTTCAAGTATGTGGCTGTGGGCAGCTTGATCAAATTTGTACCACCTGCTGGCTACTACTTTGATGCCAACAATCGACTCAAGCCCGGCACACCTGCTCGTGCAGACGAAACACTGGAAATTTGGGCCAGCCCCTTGAGCATACAAGGCACAGGCTACAACAACGGGCTTGGGAATCTCAGTTCAGGCGCAGGTCCTATCACACTGAACAATTTTGTGCCAACTGGTGCCTTGGTAGACACTATTATTCCATTGTTTGTGTCAGATTTGCCGCTGGCCTTGGAGCAGGCCATGGCTGAACAAATCTTGCTCAATCGCAACTTTGGCATTGGTTACGACAGCAACGGTGACATCACTGGAACTCCTTACAGCTGGTATTTGATTACCAGTACTAACTTGGCTGCTGACAGCACATGGAGTCAAGCCAATGCAGGATCCACATCAGGTACAAATCAAGACGCATCATGGTTGATTCAGTTTGTTGTACAAAATCAAAACTACACAATCACTTTCCGTGGCCTGGCCTATTACTTTGGCTCAGTACTGAGCACACGCTTTTTCTTCTATGATGGCTCGCAAATTTACGATTCACGCACAGGCACTATTATCAAAGACTACATCAATGTGCTGGCAGTAAACACCAGACCAGACTCCACTGATCATTTGTCTGGAGATGTCATTATGACCATTACTGGACAACCTGTTGAATCAGACGGCTATGTGGACGATTTCCAGGTGTTGGTCAGTTACCGCGACAGTGACAATGATGGTGTTCCTGACAACCCTGATTTCTTTGATGAAATTGTTGCTCCTTCTGTAAATCCCACACAAAAGTACATATACCTACAAAAAACTGTGGACTTTGACAACCTACAACGGTACCTGTTGGTGGCCGAAGGAGAAGTTGTCAGCGACTATCCCACTCTAGATGACATTGAATTGGCCAAAACTGAGTGGACTCCAGGACAAGTTTTTTATGCCTACACTGAAGAAGCATTTTATCAATTAAGCGTGGGCGCCACTGGACTTCGTACATTAATTGATGTAAGTGACGAATGGATTGCCAGAACTGGCCGTCAAGATTTGTACTTCCAGTATCGACACAATGCTCCATTGACCACTCGCATTGATCCGGGTACTACCAATATTATTGATCTATATGTGGTTACTTTGGCCTATTACACTGCATATCAAAACTGGATTCAAGATACCACAGGCACTGTGGTTGAACCTGAAGCACCCAGCCTTGATGAATTGAGCACCGCTTACCAAGGCCTGCAGAACTACAAGATGCTGAGTGATAATATTATTTTGAACAGTGTTGTATTCAAGCCCTTGTTTGGACAAAAAGCTGCACAAGAACTACGTGCCACTATCAAGGTCATTAGAGCCAGCGGCTCAACTGCCAGTACAAGTGAAATTAAAAGTGCAGTGGTAGCCGCAATGAATACATACTTCAGCATTGATAAATGGAACTTTGGTGATACTTTTTACTTTAGTGAGCTGGCCGCATACTTACATAGCAACCTGGGAACCATTATTAGTTCGGTGGTATTGGTGCCGTTGAACTCACAAAAATATTTTGGCGACTTGTATGAAATACGATCAGAGCCAAATGAAATATTTGCTAACGGTGCTACTATCAATAACATTGAAGTGATTGAAGCATTGACCAGTACCAACTTGCGTACTGCCCCTGGTAGTGGAGTAATTTAATGGCAACAGTTCGTAGTGTAGATTTTCTTCCTGAAATTTTTCAGACTGATGCTAACAAACAATTTTTAAGAGCTACCTTGGATCAGCTGATCCAAGAACCTAATTTTAGAAAAACACAAGGTTTCATCGGCCGCTCAGTGGGCCCCGGTGTTGATCCAAATGACAAATATGTCGTTGAGCCAACTGCTACTCGAGCCAACTATCAATTAGAGCCGGGTGTGGTCAGTCTTATTCCTGAAACCAGTAAGATTCGAGATGCCATCACTTATCCTGGATTGAACGATGCCGTTGGATTCCAAGGCGGCAACGCCACTCGTCCAGATCGATTGTACTCAAGCGAATATTACACTTGGGATCCGTTTGTAGATTTTGATACGTTTGTGAATTTTTCACAATATTTTTGGGTCCCAGGCGGTCCTGACACTGTAGATGTATCTGCCACTGGTGTAGCCACTACTGACAATTTTGTGGTTACTAGAGCCAACGGTGTTTATACTTTTTCAGGGGTCAACGGTGACAACCCTATTATTGAACTGGTGCGAGGCGGCAACTATACTTTCCAAGTGGCCCAGAATGAAAAAGAAACTGTTAACTATCGAGTAAGAAATTCCGGCACAACTGCTTATGTGATTGATTTTCAAAACAATCCCAGCTTGACGTTGACCCGGGGTGATACCTATGTGTTTAATTTAACGCTGGATGGCGTATTTCCGTTTTGGATCAAAACGCAACCCACAACCGGCACTGGAGAACTATACACCCAAGGTGTCAGTCGCAATGGTGCAGTGACTGGCCTGGTAACATTCACAGTGCCTCAAGATGCACCAGACACTTTGTACTATGCCGCAGAAAATCAAGCCAGTATGCAGGGTGTATTGAATATTGTAAATGGCACGTCGGGCACCGGACCAGGATTTTGGATTCAGACAACTCCTGGAGTATCTGGCACAATCACAGCCACGCCCAACATATCCAGTAGAGATGTGCTGGGTGTAACCAACAACGGCGAAGATCTAGGCACTGTGGTTTTCAATGTGCCAGCCAAAGATGCACAGAGTTTTTACTACAACTTGACCAGTATTGGCACAGTTGATTTGATAACAGACATGCAATTTGCACAAATCAACAATCAACCAGTCAGCGAATTTATCAGCCAATACAATGGTATTGACGGAATTACAAATCTTGATGGGCGCACTATAATTTTTACCAATCCTGTTCAAGATGTTCAAGATGGTGGTTGGTACCGCACCAGCTTCTTTGACCCACTCATAGACGATGCATCCAACGTGGGCGTAGCCGGCAGCTACGACAGTGTACCTTATGATTATACCATTGATATTGCACCTGATCAACGCTATCAAAAGTACCAAATCAGCTATGTAAACGTTGCAGGTACACTGTACCTACAAGTGAACAAGATAGCCGATATAGCACCATTGGAAAAATTTGTCATTGGTTATGGCCTCACTTACAGCAGTACTCAATGGTACAAAGATGCCACTGGCGAATTCCAACGTATTCCGTTGTTGTCAGCAGTGCAAGATACCTTGTATTACCAAGATGGAACAGACCCAGAAATTTTTGGCCGTATCAAGTTAATAGAGCAGGCACAAACCAACATTATCTATGTGGATGAGATTCTAGGACGTAAAACTTATACCAGTCCCAACGGTGTGACGTTTAGTAATGGACTTAGAGTTCGATTTACCGGTGATGTGTCGCCTGCCAGTTATGGATCTGGCTCATCTGCATTTGAATACACAGCAACTGAAGCCGGCACAAACTATATTACATATAACGATTCTACTGATTTATATGTAGGACAACAAGTGGTATTCTCCTCACCATCCTTGGGAGGACTCAATGCAGGGCAAACCTATTATGTGCGGTCAATTGCGGCCAACGGTCTTAAATTTACAGTGAGCACCGCAGAAGGCGGTCCTGCTGTGGCGTTGACAAACGGCACAGGCCTGGCCGCAGCTACGGCCATCAGCAGTAGAGAATACTACGTGAGTGGAGTAGGCACAGCAATTGAACTACTGCCTACTGTGAACTATGTTGTACCTGAACTATATGTAGAAGATGCGGACGACAGTACAATACCCACAGAACCAGACCAACCAGATTACTTGACCATTGATCGTGCCAGTAAAGATTTGAATGCCTGGACCAGAAGTAATCGTTGGTTCCACATTGATGTTATCAATGCCACTGCTGCCTATAACAATACTACCGCAGTGCTGGACAACAACTATCGCGCCAAGCGACCTATTGTTCAGTTCAGACCTGGCATGCGTTTGTGGAACATGGGAACTGAAGGCAAAGCACCAGTTGACATCATTGACTTTGAAGCCACAGATGCGTTTTCCAATATTGAAGGATCTACCAGTTACAGCACTGACGGCTACACCTTTGTAGAAGGCACACGAGTTATTTTTGCAGCAGATGAAGATACTTCTGTACGCAACAGAATTTACATTGTGAGCTTTGTCACGCCAGACACTGTGCCTCCATTGATAGCACAACCTATCATTACTCTTACCCAGGCCAGCGACGGGGTGGTACTTCTGGATCAATCCACAGTGTGTATCAGTGGCACCAGCACTGCGGGAAAAACATTTTGGTACGACGGAATTGCTTGGACAGAAGCCCAGCAAAAAACTTCAGTGCAACAGGCCCCATTGTTCAACATCTACAACCCTGATGGAGTGAGTTTTGGTGATGGCACACAGTATCAATCAACTACATTTGCAGGGTCGAAGTTGTTTAGTTACGCAGCAAGCGACACAACCATTCTTGATCCAGTTTTGCAATTTCCTCTCAAGTACTTGAACATCAACAACGTTGGTGACATTGTGTTTGACAACAACCTGTATGTTGATACATTCTTGTATGTGGTTGACAACGTCAGTATCACATCGGACATTAGTTCTGGATCTGTAAGACAATATGCTACTCGAACTGATTATCAAAAGTTGATAGGATGGCAAAAGGCTGCGGTGGATCAACAGCTTTATCAGCAGTTTAAGTTTTCGTACACAGGTGCTACGCTCAAACTGGATGTGTCTGTATTGCCTCAGACGTCCATTGCTACACCAGTGATCAAAATATATGTGGGAAGTGTTTTTCTGGACCCTGCCTCTTATACATATACCACTACTGCTGACAGCACTATTATAACGTTACTGAATACCTATGCTCTGACAGATATTGTAGAAGTGTTGGTGCTGAGCAATCAAACCAGTAAGGTTGCATTTTACCAAGTGCCCGACAACTTGCAAAGCAACCCGCTGAACTCAAATTCTCAAGAGTTTACATTGGGAACTATTCGCACTCATTATCAAAGCATCTGTGAAAATTTACAGACTCTTCGAGGACCAGTAAACGGGGCCAACAACACTCGGGATCTTGGTAACATAGTTCCTTACGGTCTGGTAATCTTACAACAAAGTAGTCCATTGACTTTGGCTGGCTACTTCATGCGCAGCACTGATTATAATATTTTTGCTTCAATGCAATACAACAGCCGAGAATACATCAAATTTAAAGCACAGATGTTGGACTCAGTACTGACACAAAATATTGGATTTGAAACTACAGCACAGGTTCTTGATACCGCTATACAAAATGTAACGTTGGGCAAATTAGATACTCAACCATTTTATTGGAGTGACATGATACCTGCGGGTATCACCTATGCCAGCACTAGTTACACAGTGAGTTTTATCACAACCAACGTATTTGATACTGTGCAGGTATACAATTTTACCTCTCAAAATTATCTTGGCCTTTTGGTATATCTCAATGGTCAACAGTTGATCCGAGATGTAGACTACACTGTGGCCACTGACGGACCACGAATTACTATATTGGCTCCATTGGTAGTGGGAGATGTGCTACTGGTCAATGAATACAACGCCACTTATGGAAATTTTGTACCCAATACACCAACCAAACTGGGATTGTATCCTTCTTGGCGGCCAGAGATAGTAACTCAAGTTACCAGCAACGGTACTGCACAATTTATACTAGGACATGACGGCAGCACCACTCCTGTGTTTGGCGACATTCGCGACGATGTCTTGTTAGAATTTGAAACACGTATCTACAATAACCTCAAACTAGATGACAACCCAGTGCCGCTCACCATTGACGATGTGTTGCCTGGACAGTTCCGTGACACAGGATACACATTTGAAGAAATCAACACCATCTTCAGCAGTGACTTCTTGTCCTACTGTGGATGGAACAAACTGGATTACAACCAGCAAAATTATCTGGCCAACAATGAATTCACCTACAACTACAGTAGCAGTAACAATCGTCTTGACAATCAACCGCTGTTGGGTGCCTGGCGCGGAATTTATAGATATTTTTACGACACAGAACAGCCTAGCCTGACGCCATGGCAGATGTTGGGATTGACCAAAGAACCTGATTGGTGGCAAGATCGTTATGGTCCAGCTCCGTACACTTCTGACAACTTGGTGTTATGGGACGACCTAGAAGCCGGTTTAGTGGCAGATCCTGTTGCACCATACACAGTGCCACGATTTGCACGACCAGGATTGACTTCAGTGATACCCACTGACAGCGAAGGCGCATTGTTAAGCCCGCTTGACAGTGTGGTAGGTGTTACTCCTTTAAATGCAAATCTCACCAGCAAATTTGCCAAGAGTTGGGCACTAGGTGATGGCGGACCAGTGGAAGCATCTTGGTACAATAGCTCAGCATATCCATTCTCTGTGATGCATGTGTTGGCGGTTACCCGCCCAGCAAAGTTTTTTGCACTGTTCGCTGACCGTGACAGATATCGCTATAATTTAGACTATGATCAATATCTACTGGACAATCGTTATCGACTAGATGCCAATGGTGTTGAAGTCTACGGTAATGGTGTCAGCAAAGCCAGTTATATCAACTGGATAGTGGATTACAATCGTCAAACTGGTATTGATTCAACTGACCTATTGACTGCAGATTTGCAGAACCTGGATGTGCGATTGTGTTATCGTATGGCATCATTCTCTGACAAACAATATATCAAATTGTTTACAGAAAAATCCAGCCCCAATTCGACCAATACTGCTTTGATGATTCCTGATCAAAGTTATGACATTTTGTTGTACAAGAATCAACCTTTTGATCAAGTGAGATACAGCAGTGTGGCCGTACAAAAAGTATCCAACGGCTATGCTGTTTTTGGATTTGGCAATCAACAACCCTACTTCAACATATTGCAAAGTCAGGCTGTGGGACGACTTGCTACCTATAGTTCGGGTGGTATCACTGTGCGTATTCCTACTTTCTATACCAACACTGTGGTACAGGTTCCTTACGGATTTGTATTCAATAACGAAACCGCGGTGTGCGATTTCTTGGCCAGTTACGGAGAACTTTTAAGCACACAAGGCCTGACATTTACCAACATCGCCAATGGTTATGTGTTGGATTGGCCACGCATGATCAATGAATTCTTGTACTGGAGCCAACAAGGCTGGGGTACAGATGCAATTATAAATCTAAACCCCTTGGCCTCTAGACTAGAGATTTCTAGACCTCTAGCAATAGTTGACAGCATAAAAGCTGAAACTACAGAAAATCTGTTGTTGAATCAAAATTCACAAGAAATCCCATCACGCTCACTCAACATAGTAAGACTGGGCAACAATTTCTCTGTTGAGCCATTAAATTTAGACTCAATCAGTTACATTGACATGAGATTTACCAACTACGAACACATGATTGTGTTGAACAATCAAAGTGTGTTTGGAGACTTAATCTATGATCCCACAACTGGCGCAAGACAAAGTAGATTGAGCATGGTGGCCATGACCACCGCTGACTGGAACGGATCAGTTGATGCACCTGGTTTTATTTTAAATCAGAACAATGTTGAAGAGTGGACCGGTTTAAGAACCTACAGCAAAGGCGAGATTGTCAAGTACAAAAACGTGTATTGGTCAGCATTGACCATTGTACAGCCTACAGACAAATTTGATTTTAACGTGTGGACTCAAAGTGATTACACTCAGATTGAATTGGGTCTATTGCCCAACTTGGCCAACAAATCTGATCAACTAGCCAACAGTTACAACATCAATGCTGCCAACATTGAATCAGACAATGATCTGTTGGCATATGGTTTGATTGGATTCAAACCTCGCCAATACATGGCGGCATTGAACCTTGATGACGTGAGTCAGGTAAACGTATACAGACAATTCTTGGATACCAAGGGTACGTTGTTGGCCACAGAATTGTTCAAACAGGCCAACCTTGGCAAAGAATCTGCTGACTATGACATCTACGAAAACTGGGCGGTACAACGAGCAGTGTATGGCGCCAACGCTAACCGCAGTTTCTTTGAATTGAGATTGAATCGTGCCTTGCTCAGTAGCAACCCTAGTTTGATTCAAGTTATACAACCGCAACAGGTCAGCGAGGCTGATCAAACTATTTTCCTCAGCGATGTGTGGCGTCAAAGTTTTGCATTGACATCTACCAATATCTTGCCAGTGACCACTGAATTACCAACTGACGTGGCATTGCCCAGTGCTGGGTATGTGAATCTTGAAGACGCTGATATCACAGTGTTTGACATTGAAAATTCTGCCAGTCTTGCGGCCAACATTGACGCTATTCAAGTAGGCACCAGCGTATGGGTGGCCAAAGTCAACTCTTATGACTGGAACATATACCGCGCTCAAGCAGTGCCTGGGGTGATTCAACACGTTTGTGATAACCTAGATAATACCAGCCGAGTAATCTTTTCAACCAATCATGGCTTGACAGCAGGCGATAAACTGATTATCAAATTCTTTGACCCCGAAATCAACGGTGTGTATCAGGTGTTGTCTGTGCCAAACTTGACCACAGTAAACATTGCGTTTAATTTCAGTGGCGATCGTGTGGTAGCCAACGGAACTGGCCTGGGCTTTACCTTGCAAACCATGCGTGTGGCGCAGGCCAGCGATGTGATCAATTTGCCATATGCCAACAATATTCTACCAGGCGCCAAAGTCTGGGTAGACAACAACGGCTCAGGGCTATGGGAAGTTTTACAAAAGAACAGTGTATTTTCTGACATTATTGCATTGAATCCTGTGCTGTTGGATGCAGGCGAACAATATGGCGCCAGCGTAGCACAGGCTCGTAATAGATTGGCTGCCTTGGTAGGTAGTCCTCGATATGGATTTGGATCCGGCACAGAGTACGGTGCAATCTATGTTTACGTGAAAAGTTACGGCGATCAGTACATACCAGTCAGTCCTATTGGCACTGGTGATGCGATATTAACAGTGACAACCACTGGTGTGAGAGGCCTGGGTAATGCTGTTGATTTTGGCAACCAAACCTGGGCTGTGGCTGGAGCCAGTGCCAGCCAAGGAACTGCAAGTCTAGCCAATGTGGGCTACGCATTTGTGATTTTCCGTGATCCTCTCCTTGGAGAATCCGGCAGTATTCCTTATGCTACCTGGCAACTGTTGACCCCGCCCACAGCTCCAGATCGTGCAGTAGCAGGAGAAATGGGATACTCAGTGGCGCTCAGCCAAGATGAGCGTTGGATGTATGTAGGTGCTCCAGGTGCAAATCAAGTACATGCATACGGTCGAGTTGACTGGCAACAGCAAGAATTGAAAGTATTTGCTGATGGTACAACCAAGTCTTGGGACATCAACAATACAATTCAAATTGACAACATATATCAGTTGAAGGTCAGTCTAAACAGACAAGTGCAGACAGTGGGAGTAGACTACACCATTACTGGTCTCAACACAGTGACTTTTAATAACACCCCAGGCTTGGTCAATGCTACTTCTATTGTTCCTGGAACAGAATACACTATTCTAAGCGTAGGTACCACTGATTTTGTTTCGATAGGTGCTGCTTCAAACACCGTAGGCGTGACTTTTACTGCCACAGGCACTGCCACAGGCACAGGCACTGTGCTGGAAGAAACTCTAGTTGAATTTGCAAGATATAACAGTTATCAAATTCCATACACCGCTACAACACAAAATTTAGCAAATGATCTAGATGCCAATGGTCGTAGACTGGGTCTAGCTACTGTGGAACTGGACGACATCTATTCATTCAGTATCAAACTCAACGGCAACCTGTTGCGACCCAATATTGATTACACATTTGCTGGAACTACAGTAACATTTTTGATATCATTTATCAGTGCAGATATCTTGGTAGTGTCTGCCAAAGGATATTTTACCTATGTGTATACCATTGAAGCCAGCGACGTCACAGGCGGACTTACTGCTGGAGATAGATTTGGGCACAGCGTATGCTGTACAACAGACGGCCGCCAAGTGCTGATTGGCACACCATACAAAGCCATGGCAAATGCCATTGACACAGTGAGCAGTACAGGAGTGGCTGTGGCAGGCACAGCAACCTACAGCAATCTCAGTCAGTACAGCACATCAGGATCAGGGTTTGGTGCTAAATTTGACGTGAGCCGCAGTGGATCATCGTATACCGTCACAGTAGTAAGCGGCGGTCAAGACTATGCGGTCAATGACACTGTAACTATTCTAGGCACATCGTTGGGCGGCACCAGTGTCAATAATTTGACCATAACAGTGAATTCAGTTGAAACTTTCACTGAAGCCGGATCAACTTATGTGTTTGATCGCAGCGTACAAAAATTTGTATATGGCACAGATGGCAGCACAGTTGATTTTACCGTACTTGGTACAGTGACTGGACCAGTCAGTGTGTTGGTAAACGGTCAGTTCTTGGTCAATCAGCAAAACAGTGTAAATGCTGGACCGGGACTAAACAACACATTCACTGTAAGCGGCAACGTTGTTACTATAAATGCTGACCTGGTCATAGGCGACATAATTGAAATAGAAACCAATCAGTTCCGACAGGTTCAAGAAATTGATCAAAACATCATAGCTGAGTTCTCAAACTTTGGCCAAGCCACAGACATTTGCAGCAACAACTGTAGTCTGTATGTAGGCGAGCCACAAAGCAGTCAACAGGTTTTCAAAGGTGGTGTGGTTGAGCGTTTTGTAAATCAAAGTCGTGTGTATGGTACTATTACCAGCACTGTGCCTATGGTCAATCTTGTCAGTGGTGATACTATTCGTGTCAATGATATAGATGTTGTGGTTCCTGGTGCCTGGTCATCGTCAGTTGGATATGACGTCAACACTGTGGTCTATAACACCAGCGGCAGTACAACACAAATATATGTTTCTATACAAAATGTGCCCGCACTCACTGCACTGACCAACACCGCCTATTGGACAGAGTTGGAATCAACCACAGTGTTGGCCAGTGTTGAAGTTCGTGCTCTGGCTCAACAAATCACACGATCAGTGTCAAATGTGTTGGCCACAGTCAACGCCGCTGGATACTTGACACTTAGTGTGAAGAATTCAGATGCAGCACCAGAATACAACAAACTACAAGTTGCTCCCGGCAGTGTGGGTACTGCATTTGCGGCCCTGGGCTTTGAGACCTTTGCATGGACTCAAACTATTGAAAGTCCATATGCTACAGAAATGGCAGGATTTGGTGCCAGCCTCAGTATTGATGACTCTGCTGTGAATCTAGTGGTAGGTGCTCCTCGAGGTACCCTGTATCTTGAAACAGAGTTTGACGACGGAACCACATTCTTCGACGCTGGTAGTACTGTGTTCTTCTCGATCATTGTACAAAGCGGAGCAGTGTACACATACGATTATCTCCCTAGCTCAACACTGTTGATAACCAACCCAGGCAAGTTTGTGTTTGGACAACAAATCAACAACGCAGATGTTGCACCATATGATGGCTTTGGCACAGCAGTGAACTATACTTCTGGGGTACTCATGGCCGGTGCACCTAAAAACGACTATAATGACAGTGCCGCTGACTTTGGTGCAGTGTTTGTGTTTGAAAATGCCACTCGCACTCCGTCTTGGACAGTGCTAAGAGAACAACAACCAGTGGTAGACATTCGCTTGTTGAACAGTGTGTTCTTGTACGATCGAATCACCAGCGCCAAGACAGAATTTTTGGACTTTATTAATCCATTGCAAGGTAGAATACTGGGGGCAGCCAGACAAAATCTTGACTACATTGGTGCAGTAGATCCTGCTGCCTACAATATTGGACCTGCAAATATTACAGGGACTACTTGGGGCGCAGAACATGTAGGGCAGTTGTGGTGGAATATTAGTTCTGTAAGATTTATTGACCCCAATCAAGATTCAATAGTGTACGCAAGTCGACGTTGGGCACAGTTATTCCCAGGCAGCGAAGTCGATGTGTACCAGTGGGTGGTCAGTGATCAACCACCAAGCAGCTACAATGGTGAAGGCATACCTTTTAATACTGCGTCTTATACTGTTAATAGTAAACTCACCATAGACGGAACATTTGCTACTGAATATTATTTCTGGGTACGAGGCATCACTGTCACTGCCACACAACTGGGCAAAACATTGCCAGCCAGCACAGTGGCGTCCTATATTCAAGATCCACGTGCCAGCGGCATTGCTTACATGGCACCTATCAATGCCAGTACCATTGCGTTGTACAACAGTGCTGACTACATTGAAGCCAGCGACACCATTATCAGCATTGAGTTTGATCGTGAGTTGACCACAGATAATGTTCACGTGGAATATGAACTGATTCCACAAGATCGTGCAGACGGTTTCCTGAGTTCTGGCTTATATCGCAAATTCCAAGACAGTTTCTGCGGCGTGGACACCTTTGGTAATTTAGTGCCAGATCCCAATCTGAGTCCGGCTGAGCGTTATGGTGTACAGTTCCGACCACGACAGAGCATGTTTGTAGATCGGTTGGAGGCACTCAAGAATTATCTTACCAGAGTCAATGCAGTACTGGCTCAGTACCCTATTGCTGAAACAAGAATTTTTAATCTTCTTAATTCCAGCGAACCTGAGCCAAGCCAAACAGCCTTGGTAAATGGGGTCACTGTGACCAATTGGAATTTGCGTGTGGCAAACCAAGAAATACTAGGGTTCCAACAACCAATTTGGAGCAATCCTGATGGTCCTATACCTGTTGGCTACAAATATCTAGTGGTGTCTGACAGCGCCAACCGAGGCTTGTGGACTATCTACACTGTGCAAAACAGTGATGTCACAGCAGGACAACGTGTGTTGGTTCTAACCAGTGTGCAAGGATACAATACTCCAGACTACTGGAGCTACATCACCTGGAATCGCCCAGGATACAACCCCAGTACCAAGGTAATCACAGAAGTACCAAACTACGCAGCATTGGCATCGCTCACAGTTGACGTTGGCAGCTCAGTCAAAGTCACGGCCAATGCTCAAGGCAAGTATGAAATTTATCTGCTGACTGACACTGGTTGGGAACGTGTGGTACTGCAAGATGGCACTATAGAATTCTCAGCAGAATTGTATGATTATGCCTTGGGTAGATTTGGCTTTGACCTTGAAGTATTTGATGCACAGTACTATGATCAAGAGCCTGTGATAGAAACTCGCAAGGTTATTCAAGCCATCAACGAAGAGTTGTTTGTAGACGACTTGGCCCTTGAACGCAACAAGGCCCTGGTGCTGATGTTTAACTATGTGTTAAGCGAATTCTCAGCACCCGAATGGTTGGTAAAAACATCTTTGATTGATGTGGATCACAGAATTCGAGAATTGTTGCCGTTCCAGAACTATCGTCAAGACAATCAAGAGTTTGTATCAGACTATATTCAAGAGGTCAAGCCATACCACGTGAGCGTGCGCGAGTTCAATTTGAAGTACACTGGAAATGACCAATCGTTTGGAGACAACACAGACTTTGATTTACCGGCCTATTTCAACACTGATCTGCAGGTGGCAAAATACACTAGCCCAATCCTGTTGCCTTATGAAAACAGCACAGCATTCAATGCCAGTATCAATGTTCAAAGCGATTTACCAGCATCAAGCACAGTGTGGGAAACATGGCCTTATTCACAGTGGTATACAAATTATCTGTTGAGCCTTGACAGTGTAGAAATAATTGATGGCGGGTCTGGATACAACGAACCACCTCAAGTGACATTTGTAGGCGATGCTGTAGTAGAGGCACAAGGTACCGCAGTGATCAACAGTCTAGGGCAGGTGGTAGCAATCACAATAACTGATCCTGGTCAAGGATATCGCAGTACGCCCACAGTTGAATTCAGCGGTGGTAACGGTACAGGTGTTAGAGCCTATGTGCATCTGATTGGTTCAGGCCAAGGCCAAACGTTCAACACTGAACAAACTGGTGCTGAAGAAAATTATAATCTAGTAAGAACTTTCCGTACTGTAATCAAGTATGACCGCTTCCAGTATTTCAGTGATGTTCAAACATGGAGTCCCGACGGAACATACCAAGATGGCCAGTTGGTAAGATTTGACAATCGTGTGTGGCAAGCCTCAAGTGCTGATTCCACTGCTGTGGTTGGTCCAACCTTTAATTTAGAAGATTGGACTGAAGTAAATGCAGGCACATTCAACAACGGTGTTGGACTGACAGGTGTAGACCGTACCATGGGTCTGTATGTGCCAGGAGTAAATCAGCCTGGACTTGAATTGCCCCTGTTAATTGACGGAGTTGATTATCCTGGAGTACAAGTATATGGGGATTATTTCCTAGGCGATCCTTTGGCAGTAGATGCAGAATACACCAGCGAGTTTACTGATATAACTTTAGGTGATCGTCCCACCGACATCAATGTAGACGGTGGCGAGTTTATTGGCTTGTACGAAGGCCATGCCCCCGAAGAGTTGGTCAATGGTGCAGAGTTTGACACACTAGATATGCGTGTGTATACCCGCCCTGGGGCCGATTGGAGTCGCAACGGGCACGGTTTCCAATTGGGAACCATAAGATATGAATATGAACCTGCGTTAACTTCAACTTTGAGTTGGGCAGGGGTGGTTGAACATCCAGTGCAGGTATTGGTCAGTAATATTACCACAGGAATAGATCTTGTGCCAGGCACTGATTTTACTGTTGACTGGGACGACTACACCGTCACATTGTTGACAGTGTCAGCCGGCGATATTGTGAATATTTCAGTGTACGAGCTAGGCGGCGGCAGCCAATTGTATCGCGCCAATTACCTTGGCGGGGATATTGGATCCACAGTTGTAATTCCAGTGAACTCCGCTGAAATCAGCGATGTGTATGTGTTTGTGAATGGCGAGTCAGTTGGGGGTATCTCTTGGACTCCTTATATTGCCAGCACAGCATGGGATATTTTAGATAGTTATTCAAGACTAGATATTGTAAACAACAGTGGCACCTATTACCGCGCACAGCAGAATGTGCCACCTGGAATTGTTATCACCAACACCGACTACTGGACCAGCTTTGTGCCCACACTTGAAAGCGAAGTTGATCTTGGTACCAGTTACGGTCCTGGCTCAGGTATCGCTCTAGTAGCATTTGGCCTAACCACAGTTGAGGCTGGTTATTTTATTGAAGGAAATCAATACACCATTGCTACCCTTGGCACCACTGACTTTGTGTCAATCGGCGCTGCGTCAAACACAGTAGGAATAACCTTTACTGCCACAGGTATCGGCACAGGCTCAGGTACAGCCACAATCGACTATAGTTGGAGCACACCACAGGTACAGTACAAAGTGGCCGATGCAGCCATGGTAACAACTCCTGTAATTACACTTACCAATAGTGTACAAGGCAGCAACCCTGCCAACATGATAGTTACTCGCAATGGCCTGCGACTACAACCACCAGAAGGTATTGAATGGGTTGGCAACGATGTTGAGGTAAGTTTTGGATTACCGCAACGTGGCGGCTACAGTCAGAGTATTATTGATGCGCCCAACGACATATCTGTCTGGGTTGACAATGTGCTACAGGTACAGAGCATTGGTGCCGTTGTGGGTTCATACAGTGTGAGCAACTGGGCAGGTTCAAACACACCTGGACGTCAAGTTGTGTTCACAACTCCTCCAGTCACTGGTGCCAGAATATTGATCAGCGTGGATACTGAAGCAGATTATCGAGTGGTTGGACAAACAGTAGAAATTTCTTCTGGTGTGAACTTGGATGATGTGTTTGCAGTGGTTACTTGGAACGACACAGCACAACAAAATCCAGTGACCTTGGTATTCAATGGTCCTGTGGTAACTGGATTGACCATTGCTGAACCCTACGACAGCACAGTTTATGATGCCGCAACTGTTTCGGGCGATCCCGGATCTTATGATTATTCTGTTGGTTCAGCAGTCGCTAGCAATGATTTCTTGTTGAACCGCACCAGTGTCAACGCTGGTCGCCTGTGGGTAACACTGGACGGGTATAGATTGTTTGAAGGTGCTGATTTTACAGTTGAAGATGACGGGTCAACTCTTGAAAGCGCAACTTTGGTCTTGGCGCAAGGCGCAATTGGGCCTGCACAAGTTCTTGCTGTAACTATGTTTACTGACAGCATAGTGCCGGAAGCCATGGCCTTCCGCATATTCCAAGACATGCGTGGGGTGCAGGCCACATATCGGATCACTGCTGCAACTTCAACCACACTGAGTCAAGATCTTAGTGCCTCTGCTGACATCATTTATGTTACAGATGCTTCTGCCTTGACTGAGCCCAATCTTGAAATTGGTATTTTTGGGGTAATCACCATTGATGGCGAACGCATCATGTATCGTCAAAGAAATACAGCCCTTAACACCATTAGCAGTTTGCTACGCGGAACAGCAGGAACTGCGGCCGCTGCACATTCATCAGGAGCAGATGTTTACGATATTGGGCGCGGTAATTTGTTAGATCAAAGATACCAAGATTACACAGTAAGTGATACAGGCATGGGCGATGGTACAACCAGTGTGTTTTATGCACCTAGCATTGATGTAACTGATTTTGAAGACAGCTCAACAGAAAACTTGTCAATTGAAGTATACGTTGGTGGCCGCCGTCAATACAAGTACAGCGATACCACAGCCACCAGCGAATATCGTTGGTTCTTGAGCCAATTTGACCCTGTGACCGTTGAATTTGTAGTGGATGATACAGTGTATCCTGCATTACACGCCCCAGCAGCTGGCAGCGAAGTTACTATTTTGGTACGTCAGGGTGTAACTTGGTATCAACAAGGAGCAACAACAGCCAGCGATGGCGTGGCCCTGCAAGATACCAATACTCTAGCCGCAAGGTTCTTGCGCGGTGAATAAAGTAGGCTAAATAAGTGATCATGTCAAACACACAACAAAAACAACCAGTTGAGGCCAAATCGCAGGAAAAACCCAGCCGGCCCAACGAAACCGGATCTATATCTGTCCAAGCGCACATGAGAATTTTTGATCCTAAAACACAAAAAACCTACGTGGAGGGTCGTGCATGATTTCGGCAGGATTGGCAAAAATTACTGGACATGTAAAAATACATGATCCCAACAGCGGCGAAATTTTCTACGACGATCACAACGCCATTCATTATGAAAACATATCCATTGCTATGGCGCAAACTCTTAGCGATCGGAACTTGGGTTATATCTATCAGATGGCTTTTGGCAACGGTGGCAGCTCTGTAGACCCCACAGGCGTTATCACTTACTTGCCCCCAAATACCACAGGACAAAACGCGGACCTGTACAATCAAACCTATCAAAAAGTAGTCAACGACAATTCAGCAGCGGACACCGACCCAGTCAACAACAAAATGACAGTGTTGCACACATCGGGCAACGTGTATACAGATATTTTAGTGCAGTGTTTGTTGGACTACGGCGAGCCTGCGCAACAGCAGGCCTTTGACAATTCAACCAATTTTAACGGAGAATTTGTGTTTGACGAACTAGGACTCAAGGTATGGAACGGTGCAGTAGATAACTTGCGCCTGATAACTCATGTTATTTTCCACCCTGTACAAAAGAGTCTAAACCGTCAAATTCAAATCGATTACACTGTGAGAATTCAGACATTGAGCAATATCAATGCTGTATAAATATTGAACTAGGAAACAGACATGGCATATACAATTAACCTTACTGACGGCACAGTTTTTGCCACAGTCAACGATGGTACAGTAAACACTGCAAGTAGCATGACACTTGTAGGTAAGAACTACGCAGGCTACGGAGAGTTTTTAGATGAAAACTTTATCCACTTGTTGGAAAACGGTTCAAATACATCAGCACCAGTAGCACCGCTTACAGGACAACTATGGTGGGACAAGACCAATAACTTGCTCAAAGTTTACAATGGTAGCATATTCAAAACAATCAGTGCCGCCACTGCCAGCGCCACTCAACCTTCATCCAACGTCACAGGTGACCTTTGGTATGATACCACAAACCAGCAGGTCAAAGTCTACACAGGTTCTAGTTTTATTGTTGTGGGTCCTGCATTTACATCCACAGAAGGCACCGCTGGTGCAATTCCTGAAACAGTCAACGATAACACAGCAACTCCTCACTATGTGACTGGCCTTTATGTGGCAGGCACCAGAGTGGGCTTGGTATCCAAAGATTCAAACTTTACTGCCGCGGCCCCAACATCAGTGTTGTTCCCCACAGTGTTCAAAGGCATCACTATGAGCAACTCAGCAGACACTGTGTTTGCTGGCAACGTTAGAAATGGTGGCAACGTGGTAATCACAGCAGCTGGTGCTACCACTGCTGTTGTACAGTCCACAGGTGTATTGATCACAGGATTTAACTCAGTAACAGGCAACGTGATTGGTGGCAACATCAGCACAGCAGGTTTAGTCACAGCCACAGGCAACATCACTGGTGCCAATATAGTCACAGCTGGTCTAGCCACAGTGACAGGCAACGTGATTGGTGGTAACGTTACCACAGCAGGCAACGTGATTGCTACAGGTCTTGTGAGTGCAGGCGGCAACGTGATTGGTGCCAATGTCAGCACAGCAGGCGTAGTCACTGCCACTGGTAACATTACCGGCGGCAATATCATAACTTCGGCTTTGGTTCAAGCTGCCAACGTATCAGCCACTGCCAACGTACAAGCTGGAAATTTGCGAACAGGTGGCCTAGTGTCGGCCACTGGAAATATTACATCAGCAGCCAACGTGTCTGGAACATACTTCCTTGGCAACGGCTCACAGCTCACAGGATTGAGTTTGGGCGTGTCGGTCACCAAGTTTGAAAACGGCACATCCAAGGGCGAAATCAATGCGCCCAACGGTAACGTTGCATTCACAGTGGCTGGAACAGCCAACGTGGTTGTGATTGATACTACAACAGTATATGCCAACGTGGTCAGTGTTCAAAGCATTGCCAAAACAGGTTCAAACGGAGTGGGCAACATTGGTTCCAGTGCCAACTACTTCAATCAAGTGTTTGCCACTGCCACAACAGCCTTGTACGCTGACGTTGCAGAACGCTTTGCGGCAGATGAATTGCTGGAGCCCGGCACAGTGGTTGAACTAGGCGGCGCCAGAGAAATCACCCGTTCTATCAGTGATCTAAGTGAAAATGTGTTTGGCGTGATAAGTACACGACCAGCTTATACCATGAACGGTGCTGCTGGAGATGATGACACTCACCCCAGAGTGGCCATGACAGGTCGTGTACCGGTCAAGGTCATAGGCTATGTGAAAAAAGGCGATCGCTTGGTGTCAGCAGGATCAGGTCAGGCTCGTGCCGCACAGCCCGGAGAAGCCACTGCATTCAATGTAATTGGGCGCAGCTTGGTTGACAAACCTACCCCGGAACCAGGTACAATTGAAGCCATAGTGACCATAAACAACTAAGCAGGAAAAGACACAATGACTTATACATCAGGCGGACTAATTCAAGCTACAGACTATAATGGTTTTGTCAGCACCACCGCAGGCGCCAACATAAATGATATCTGGAGCACTGGATCAAGCGACAAAGGCTACGGACAAAGCGCTCTTTCCACAGTCAGCACCTCTGGTACTATCACAGCCACACAATGGGCCTCATTGGTCAATACTTTGAGTAGCTTGGGCAGTCAAACCAACACCACTCTCACTGCCAGAACAGCACCCACAGCAGGTAGTTTGATTTCAATACTGTCCGCGGTCAATACAGATATCACCAACGTTACCACCAACAGAAACAATGCAGCGGCAGTGGGATCACAATTCACAGGCTGGTCAGGCACTAATTCTAAGACCGCAGCCACATCAGGTGCTACCTGGACCATTACCTTCACCAACACAGTGACCTGGGCCAGTGCTGCTGCTGCACGTTATTTCTTCAACGGTGGCGGCCTAATCAAACTGGATGTGAGTAAAACAGCCACTGGTGCTTTGGGAGATCCTGAGTGGAACGACTTGGCCTCCACACTGTGCGGAGACATTTGGATTTCTGGAGCAGGCACAGCACACACCATTGCTGGCACATCCTACACAGGTGTAACCAAGATTGGCGGAACTGGTACACCAGTATCACTGCAAAATAGTCTGGGGTGGTACAACTTAACCACCAGTGATCAAGTGATCTACAAACAATTTGCAGACACAGCACCTTACACCAGCAACTTCATACAACACTCAGCCAAAACAGCCGGCTCAGGTACACAGTTAGTGATCACCACATTGTGGTCGGCCAGCGATGGTGACCCAATCTCAGGTGGTACCGCGGCTTCGGGCGCTACTCCGGGCACAGCACCTTGTACCATTTGCACCTATTACCCACCAAGTACAACTTATCTAACTTCGGCCAGTTGGGGTACACCAACTGTGGCAGCTACAACTGTTTAACCAAAAAGGGGCTTTTGCCCCTTTACTTTTCCCTAAAATTCCCGTATAATAAAGCATGGATACAGATGCATTAATTGCTCACGCACGAGCACGGTTTGATCACGTTGCCGCAAAACGTGTGCTAAAAGAAAAATACCAAGCTCGCATGTTGTTTGCCTATAATGGTGGCATGTGGCGAGCCGGGCCTGAACTGCTGGCAATGCTTCATTCTGTGCCAGTTGAAGACGATGTTGTGATCTTGGACTTGTACGAAAACCCAATTAAAATTAATCCACTAGAACTACAACATCTCGCACACAATCGCTGGCAAGAGCAAATGAATGCTTGGCTAGTAGAATATGATGAACTGAGTAAAAAACGATGACAACCGGTGCGCTGATATTTGCGTTTAACAATGAAGAGACAGACTATTTGGAAATGGCTGCTTGGTCAGCTGAAAACATTCGTAGGCACCTCGGGATACCAGTTGCCGTCGTTACAGATGTTGAAGACGCAGGCCGAAATAGATCGTTTGATCAAGTCATTAAAGCAACACCGTCAACAGGAGGAACACGTTGGTTTGAGGACTATGAAAAAACTGTATCTTGGCACAACGCAGGTAGAACTGACGCCTACGCCCTTACCCCATGGGATCGTACCCTTGTTCTCGATGCCGACTATGTAGTAGCAGACAGTGATTTAAATCAACTGTGGGATCAGGCAGATTTCATGTGTCACCGCCTGGCATTTGACATAGCCAACGGTGAAGGATATCTCGACGAGTTGAACTGTTTTGGGCAGTATAAATTGCCCATGTGGTGGGCCACAGTGATGATGTTTCGTCGGTCAAACACTGCACAGTACATATTTGATTGCATGAACATGGTGCGAGACAATTGGCAACACTATAGAGACTTGTATGGCATTCAAAAAGCAACTTATCGCAACGACTTTGCGCTGAGTATTGCAATAGGTATTGTGTCCGGGCAAACATTCAAAGTGGAAGAAATACCCTGGCCCTTGGCCAGTGTCATGCCCAATGCCAAGTTAGAAAAATTAGACCAAGATTTTTACAAAATTGAATACAAAAATTCTCATGGCAAACCCTTTCAAACCAGCATAGCAGGTTATAGTTTTCATGCCATGGGAAAGAAACATTTAGGAGACATAGTTGAAACCGATCGCAGAGCAAGGCTACTTGATAGTAGCGCAGAATAGCAAAAACATTGATTACACTGGGTGCGCCGAAACCCTGGCCAAAACAATCAAGTACTGGCACCCAGATGCACAGATCTGTTTGCTGACCAATGAACAGGTCGGGCCCAGTGTGCTGTTTGATTATGTACATCAATTTCCGTTCCCACTCAGCGACAACCCTTATGCCAACGACTGGCAGGTGTTTCACGCCACACCATTTCGTGAAACAATCAAACTAGAAGCAGACATGATGATCACCAGCTATATTGATCACTGGTGGAATTTGTTGCGCAATCGCGATATTGTTGTGAGCACAGGTTGCAGAGACTGGAAAGATCAACGAGCTGTGGCACGTCACTACAGAAAAGTATTTGATGCCAACGCCTTGCCTGATGTGTACAATGCCATCACATACTGGCGTAGATCAGAAACTGCACAAGAGTTTTTTAATACTGTGCGCAACATATTTGAAAACTGGTCTGAGTATCGTAAACTGCTGGCATTTCCTGAAGAAGTACCATCAACCGATGTAGTATATGCCATGGCCGCAAATATCATAGGACCTGAACTGTGTACCATGCCTTTTGCTGACTACCCAAGGATTGTACACATGAAGCGTCACATTGCCGGAACACAACGTGAACAATGGCAAGAAGAATTGGTATGGGAATACAAAGACTATCTCATGCGTGTGAACTCAGTTGCGCAATGGGGTGCTTTTCATTATCGTGCGAAAGACCTACGACATGCAAACAGATGAGTTCTGGAGCATACTACATGCCATGCCCGCGCCCAAACCGGTGTTTTACCGGCTGTACCATCAAGACGGTGTGCCACTATTCTACAGCATGGAAGACCTTCCTGGTACATACATTGAAATCGATGCAGCGACATTTGCTCGATCACCCATGCATGTGCGAGTGCGAGATGGTCAACTAGTAGAACGCATTTGGCGAACCACTAGTAAACTGGTACCCAGTGACACAGGAACACCCTGTCATCCTGACAATGTTGCTATTGTAGTATCACCTGAAGAACCGCACCAATGTTGGAGCAAACAAACATATGAAACAAATTGACATAGCAGATCTAGACTGCATTTACCTAAGTTATGATGAACCACAAAAAGAAGAATTTTGGGTTAAAATTAAGAACATGGTGCCTTGGGCCAAACGGGTGGATGGCGTACAGGGCAGCGATGCTGCTCACAAGGCAGCGGCCGAGGCCTCAGATACAGCCAGATTTATTCTCATCGATGGCGACAACATACCCGATCCATCGTTTTTTAATCAAACGCTTGTTCTTCCTAATGAAGAATATGAGAACGCTGTGTTCCGATGGAGAGCACGTAATCATGTCAATGGATTGATGTATGGCAATGGCGGCCTGAGTTCGTGGACAAAACAGTTTGTTGCCAACATGCGTACACACGAAAACACAGACGGGCGCACAGAAACACAAGTGGAGTTTTGCTTTGATCCCTTGTACTGGGCCATGAACGACTGCTATTCAAACACCTATCCCAATGGCTCGGCTTTCCATGCTTGGCGTGCAGGTTTTCGCGAAGGTGTAAAGATGTGCTTGCAACGTGGACGCCGACCCACACTGGAAGAATTCAAAACACAGGTACTACGCAACCTAGACAACCTAACCATATGGCACAACGTGGGCACAGATGTCGAACATGGCGAGTGGTGCATTGCTGGCGCACGACAAGGCACATACATGACCATGCTCACAAACTGGGACTACACTCTAGTGCAGGACTTTGCGGCCTTGGAACAGTTGTGGCTCACGGTTCGAGATACCCAACCGCGCATACTGAGCAATCAACTGGGCACTGAACTAGGCACACAACTAGACCTGCCCATGGCCATATTGGAATCCGAACAAAGTTCTTTCTTCAAATATCACTATCGTTCAAATTGGCGCAACCAAGGCGTCATGATTCGCGAAATAGATGTTATCCGGGCTCATGAAGGATGGTAAGCAGACTTGTGGTCATCGGTGACAGCTTTTGCCATGGTGTAGGAACTGCAAGCCCATTCCGAGACGCTCAAAACACACACTGGAGTTTTGGGCGTTATCTTTCTGACTACTATGAACTGGATTATGTAAATCTAGCCGAACCAGGAATTAGCATTGCTCGCACCACAGAACTGGCAGTGAACTATCTAGAACACAATTCGGACAGCATGGTAGTAGCGGGCTGGACACATCCAAGACGCATTGGTTTGTACAGCAATCACAGTATGCTACAACTACTTCCCAGTTATGCATTGTTAGGTAACACCGCAGATAAAGATGTGTGGGCCAAAGAAGAGTCGGGAATAAAATTCATTACTGATAAAAATAATTCACAGTATTTGGATACCCTAAGTCAACTACACAAAATCACTGTAAACAATGATTTCTTTGAAGGAGCAGACTCTACTGGAAAAGTTGCGGTAAAAATGTTTCGTGCCTGGTGCGCTAGTCAAAACATTCAACTGATGGACTTCAATGTGTTTCCCAAATACAATCGGTTGACCACCCCGGCACATGACATCAACTTTGGTATTGTCATGCCCACAATCGACCGTCATCCCACACGAGAAGAACAAAAAAAGTTTGCTGAACTATGGATACTGAAATATGGAAAAAAGTAAGTTTCAGCACACAGCCGAACAGATGAAAACTGATCTGGGTCCAGCTCTGTGCTTGGCCAAATGGAAACAAGTAAGTTTGCACTTGCCCACGGGACTCAACAACTCATGTTATCACCCGCCCTTGCACCCTATTGATCCTGCTGCCATCGCCCTGGATCCAGGTGCGCTGCACAACACTGAGCACAAGAAATCTCAGCGTGTGATCATGTTGCAAAATCAAAAGCCCGCAGAATGCTCCTACTGCTGGAACATGGAAGCAGAAGGCAAACTCAGTGATCGCCACTATAGATCAGGAGAACCCTGGGCCGCTGTGGACTTTGAACGGATTCGTAATTCAACCGGAGAAGAAAGTGATGTCATACCTTCATACGTTGAGGTTAATTTTAATAACGCTTGTAACCTTAAGTGCTCTTATTGTAGTCCCCAATTTAGCTCTAGCTGGGGAGATGAAGCTAATCGTTTGGGCGCTTATCCTACTGCCGTACCACACAATGCTCCTGAACATTTTACTGGGTCTAGACGTGTTATACCCGCTAGGGAACATAATCCCTATGTTGAAGCATTTTGGCAGTGGTGGCCCATACTATACCCTGAGCTCAGACATTTTCGAATGACCGGCGGGGAACCACTGTTGGATCGCAACACCTACAGAGTGTTTGACTATGTGCTAGAACACCCCAAGCCTGACCTGCATCTAAATGTAACGTCAAACTTCTCAGTGGACGAAAAGTCATGGCAAAAATACTTGGGCTATGTAAAACAGTTGTGCCAGGAGGGTAACCTGGAACATTTCATGCAGTATGTGAGCCTGGATGCCTGGGGTGCGCAGGCTGAGTACATTAGACATGGCCTGGATTTTGATCTGTTGTGGCGCAGAGTAAATCAATTCCTAACCGAAGTGCCCAGTTACAACAGCCTGACCTTTATTGTGACCATGAACAATTTGTCAGTGTGCAGTCTTGAACATCTTTTTACTGGTATTTTAGAACTGCGCCGGACCCATAGCCAAACCTATCAGCGTGTGTGGTTTGATACGCCTGTGCTGCGTGAACCTGCGTGGCAGAGCCTGCAGATCCTGCCCGAAAGCTATGCTCAACGTTTGGAGTACTTGTGGACTTGGATGGTTCGACAAATTGAAACCCCAGAAGATCCATTTCATGGTTTCAAGGACTATGAACTGCACAGACTGGACAGAGACATTGCTTGGATGCGAGCAGGACAAAAGCAAGATCATAGCCGAGCAAAAGCAGACTTCTTTAGATTCTTCTCAGAACACGATCGTCGTAGAGGCACTGACTTCCTAAAGACTTTTCCTGAAATGGCCTCTTGGTGGGCACAATGTGAGTACCATGCTAGGAACACATAAGATCATTGTTGATGAGTGGGCCGAAGTATGGGACTTGCTGAAACCCCATGCCGATGGATCATTTTGGCAGATGCCTGCTCTAGACCCTGAGAACATATACATCATAGGGCGTGTGCTATTAAAAGAAAACTGGCAAGCCATCACAGACTGGGCCACTGAGCACCCAGGACGTGTGGTGTTTTCAAATCCTGCAGAAGGAAGTGAAACCATATTGCTACAACTACAAAGATTGCGCATTACAGAGCACGTACGGGATGGGCGCATTGGCTTGTTGACATCTGGAGACATGGAAGCAGGGTGGCCCTATTGCCGCACAGACTGCTATTTCTCTAACATAGTAGAATACACAGAAAATCGAGCAGAGCAATTATTGGGTGCGCTGAATTACAAAACACATCGCCCCTATGAGTTTTTGTTTTTAAATGGTCGCTTGCGCCCACATCGCAAATGGTTAATAGATGGCCTGCGCAGTCAAGGGCTACTGACTCATGCACTGTGGACTAACTTGGGTAGCACAGTAGAAATGGGCTTTACATCTGTGCTGAAACCGCCGCAGGAAGAACCCATACGCCTGTTGCCTGAACAGTATGAAATTGAACGTGCTCAGTCCCGTTTAAGCACAGTTGGCAACACAGGCTTTGTCAAGCATGATTTGTTCAACAACACCTGGGGCGACGCCATTGTGAACCATCGTTGCTACACAGACACATGGTTCTCCATAGTGACAGAAACCATATTTGATTACCCGCACACATTCTTTACAGAAAAGATATGGAAGCCTATCATAATGGGGCATCCATTTGTTGTGGCCGCCAACCCTGGATACCTAAAAGATCTGCGCCGCGCAGGATTTCGTACGTTCAATCACATCATTGATGAACATTACGACCAAATAGATTGTCCGCGCACACGAATTGAGCGTATAATAGACACAGTGCGTGGTATTAGTCAGCACGTTGGTGCTGCCAATTTATGGGAGGCCAGTCGCGACATCTGTAAATACAATCAGCAACGACTGGTTGAATTCAATCGCGAACAGCGGCAACAATTACCCCACTCTTTAGAACACTACTTAAATGACAGACTTGGAATTTCGTAAAGAAGTTTTAGATAAAATTTCTCCCAGTTTTTGTGCGGCAAAATGGTACAATGCTACCATTTGGTTGGGTTCAGGCATGACCACATCGTGTCATCACCCTCCGGCCCATTTGGTGGACGCTGATAAAGTCCGTGCCAACCCTGGACTGTTGCACAACACTGACGAAAAGAAAGAAGATCGTCGTAAAATGCTCTCAGGAGAACGACCCCCAGGTTGTGAATACTGCTGGAAAATCGAAGACATGGGCCGTGACGCTGTATCGGATCGTGTGTACAAGAGCAAAATATACCCCATAGAGGCCTTGCATGAAGCTAGAAATACACCCGCAGATTCAGACGTCAACCTCCGTACTTTGGAAATTGCTTTCGATCGTACTTGCCAGTTTGCTTGCAGCTATTGCAACCCAGCTTTCAGTACGACATGGGTTAACGACATACGACATAACGGACCCTACCAAGGTTTGGTTAGTGACGGCCGCAACCACTTCACTCATGCTCATAGCAGTAGTCAGCTGTTCAAAATTACTGAAAGCAACCCTTATGTTGATGCGTTTTTCTCTTGGTGGGAGCAGGATCTACATCGTACTCTACAGGAACTTAGAATCACCGGTGGGGAGCCCCTCATGTCCCAGCACACCTGGAGACTCATTGACTGGTTCCGGGACAATCGGGGCCGTAGCTCGACTCGTCTTGCCATCAACTCAAATCTGGGTCCGCAGACGGATGTTTACCGGCTGATAGACTCAACAGAAGGCATGCCCGTGGAAATATACACCAGCCAGGAAGCAGTGGGCACACAGGCAGAATACATACGGGACGGCTTGGACTA
>JACCDJ010640721.1_pt1 | contig 35928 bp, 33 predicted proteins | sample 7444481 | NCBI WGS metagenome assembly JACCDJ01 (sample SAMN15323435, study PRJNA562643) | freshwater metagenome | isolation source: river surface water | place: USA:Blue River Watershed | collected 2017-08-15
CAGTCATTGTGACCGTTGTCACAAACTTGCAAGACCTTCACCCACAGCGCTCCAGCCTGTTGTGGCAAACGGCCCATGAAGGCGAATTCGTCAAATTGGTCGTCGGGCAAAGTGGCCTCCTTGCTGACCGCCGTCCAACGCAACTCCACCACATCCTCGGTCACGGTTTTGCCGTGGCTGGTGTAAGGCGTGGCAAGTGTCGCCTTGCGCGTGGCAATGGTCCAGCCGACTTTAGGCTGCGGCTTGGCCCCTTGAAAGCCTGTCGGCACCTGCACGATGATGCCGTTGGTTGACGAACCATTGCAACCATGGCCAACGCGCAGAGTTGCTTTGTAATAGCTGCTGGCAATGGCCGTGGGCTCGGTCAGCACGACATGTGCCAACGAAGGCTGCAAGGTGGCGGCAACACATAAACACAAAGCGAAAACGGTACGGATGTGTGAATTCAAGGGATCTCCTGGTGGTTCAAAAACGGCTTGCAAACACGATCGACGCAAGCTGCGTGGATCAGTCAAATTTGCCCTCCAGGCCCACATACACCGATCGTCCGTCACCCGGGTAGTAACGGCGACCATCACCTGCGGTGGTTGGTGTGGTGTAGTTGGCGCTGATGTTGGTGGTTGCAGCATATTTTTTATCGGTCAGGTTGCGCGCATCCAAGAACCAAGACCAATGTGGATTGACCGCTTGTCCCGCTTTGAATCCCAAGATGGCATAGCTGTCGTTGTATAGCGTGTTGGCGTAGTCCATGGGCGCTTTGCGCGGCACCCATTCAAATTTGGGTCCGACATAGGTGCTGGGTTTGCCGCTGACGTGTTGGCCAAATCGATACAGCATTTCCCCCCGCACGATGATGGGCGGAAAGCCCGGAAGATCGTTGTTGCCAAAGGATGCGTTGTTGACAAATTTGAAATCGCTGACCAACAGTGCTGCGCGCGTATCCCAGCCTTTGTGGTGAAGATGATTCGCACCCAGTTCAATCCCTTGGTGCAAAGACTGGGGTGCGTTGGTGGTGGTGTAGCGCGAGCAGGCAGGGTCAGCACACTGTGAGAGAAATTCTTGTCGCAGATGGGCGCGATAGTAGGTGGCGTCCCAACCCAGCAGGTGTTGGCCGTGTGTCGTTTCCCCGCGCATGCCGAACTCAAGCGTCGTCCCTGTCTGAGGCTTGAGCGCAGCGCTCGAATCGCCTGCTGTGCCGAAAATGGGTGCTTCAAAGTTTCGGCTCAGGCTGGCAAACACGTGGGCAGACGGGGCCAAGTCGTGGGTGACGCCCACACGGGGGCTCCATTGGCTGAAGGTGTAGTCATAGTTGTTCGCAATGGCAGCAGAAGTGCTGGTGGCCACATCGGTGGCCTTGCGACGAGCACGGTCGTATTGCAAGGCGCCTGTCCAGGTCGTGCGTTCCGATGACTTGTATTTCCCTTCGACAAAGAGACTGCTGTTGTTCGATTGCTGGTTGTAATTTGACCTGGGGTCACTGGTCGCCACACCCTGGTTGTTGGTGTCTTTTGATGTGCCCTTGGTCGAGCCGGCGCTGGGCAAAAACGCCACGCTGATCTGGTGTTGACCCAGCAAGCGTGTCGCTTTGAAGTGGCCTCCCCAGGTGGTTGCATCCTGTTCTACGACAGTGCCAATGGGATGCCACAGGCTGTAGTCCATTGCATACGCAGCAAACTCATAAATCGTATCGCCAGCCCGCACGGTGGTTTTATTGGCTATGCGTTTGGTGTCCACATCGCGTCGATTGTTTGCATCCACTCGATGGGTGTAAATGCCAGCCAGAGAGCTGCCGGCGACCGTGGCGGTGCGCGAGACACTGCTGACAGTGCTGGCTGCCATGGAAGGATCTGCATCGAGTTCCGCCCGGGTCAAGTAGCCCGGTAACTGTGTACGGCTGCGAACTGCTGCCACATAAAAACGCGACTCTATGTCTTTGCTGACCTGGACGCCTAGGTTGCCCAGGAATTTCTGATTGTCCATGGCGGCATGATCGCGGAAGCCCTGTTGCCGGGTTTGCGATCCTGCGGCGTAGTAGTCCCAGACAGGGCCACGCTTCGCATCGGCTTGGACAACCCCTGCGGTACTGCCAAATAGCTTGTTGTAGCCGAAACTTCCCACCTCTGCGCGCGTCACGCTGCCTGGTTTGGTGTAGCCGGTGGGCGCAACAAAGTTGATCGCACCACCCAAGGTGGTGGCCCCGTAGGTGGTGGCATTGGGCCCACGCAGCACTTCAACATACCGTGATGCGTTGGGGTCGACCGTTTGCATATCGAAGAATCCATCGGCGTAATGGACGGGCACGCCGTCTTGCATCACCTTGATCCCAAAGCTGTGAAACGTGCGACTGAGCGCTGAACCGCGAATGGAAATGCGCGCTTCCTCGGATCCAAATCGATCTTGAATGAACACGCCCGGGGCCAAGCCCAGGCTGTCGCTCCATGTCGACTGTCGGCCTTCGCGAACGGCGTCCAAGTCAACGACCGATGCACCCCCTGGAATGGATTTGACCGCGTCTTTGGCGCTCTCCAGCGAACTTTGCGTGAGAGAGTCAGACTTGCCCGTGACCACAACGGCATTCAGAACCGTCGGACTTTGGCTTTGTGCCATGGCGCCGCCTGAACAAGCGAACGCCACGCAAATGGGCGCCACAAGAGAAATTGAGTTCATGAGACTTTCCCTGAGATTGCGACGGCATGCGAACACGCCATCAACCAGGTGTGGGCCATAAGCCCATCACCCACTTAAAAATCAGAGAAAGAGAGCGGGTGGCCCGCGCGAGGGCAGGGGCGGGGCAGTGACCGACGCCAGGTGCGCCGCTGCGACAGGGTGCAGGGCGTGCGCCAGTGAGGACGGGGTGGGGAGTTGACCTGTGAAAGGTGTAGGTAGCGGCGCCGTCACCGAGGTGCACAAGGGGCACTCCATCGGCTTGGCCAGCTTGGTCTCACCATCGCCGTCCCCGCTATCCACCATTTTCATGCCGCCATCGCTCGAGCACACCATCTGCAGGCTGCCTGGGTTGATGACGCTGGAGGCCATGGCTGAGCCCACGAACAGCGCAAACCACACCAGCACCAGGCTGGCGATGAATTTGGAGCTGCGCAGGGCTTGCATGGGGACGGATTATGACATCGGCACCTGGACGTGCGCGCCAATGCTGGCTGGCATCAGCCGACGGCCAAGACCCCATGTCACAATATTGCTCTCTCCACTTGGAACGGGTCCGTCCGGCCCTCAAGACCATGCACACCGAGTTGTCGCTTCCCGGATCACGTGAATTCACGCTGTCTGATTTTGATTTCGAACTCCCCTCTGAGCTGATTGCGCAGCACCCGGCCAGCGAGCGCAGCGCATCGCGTTTGCTCGATGGTCGCGCGAATAGGCCCGTTGACCGGGTGTTTCGCGAATTACCCGATTTGCTGCAACCCGGCGACCTGATGGTTTTCAACGACACCGAGGTGATGAAGGCCCGTCTCTTTGGCGAGAAGTCCACGGGTGGGAAGCTGGAATTGCTGATTGAACGGGTCTTGCCGCCCGACCCACTGGGGCAAGAACCTCCGCACCAGGTCGTGGCTCACATGAAGGTGAGCAAGAAACCGATGCCCGGTGCTCGGCTGCACATGGACGGGGGCTTCACGGCCACCTTGCTGGGGCGTTGGCCGGACGAGCACGGCGCCCTGTTTCGTTTTGCGTTCAGCGCAGACCCCCATGCGGTGATGCTGGCGCACGGCCATGTGCCGCTGCCACCCTACATCGAGCATGCCGACACCGAGCAGGATGCCCAGCGCTACCAGACCGTGTTTGCGCGCGAGCCCGGAGCCGCTGCAGCGCCCACCGCCGCCCTGCATTTTGATGAGGCCGTGCTGGCGGCCATGCAAGCGCGCGGCGTGGCCCGAGCCAACGTCACCCTGCATGTGGGAGCGGGCACCTTCCAGCCGGTCAAGGTCGAGGACTTGCGCCAACATCGCATGCACAGCGAGTGGTACCGCGTGCCCCCCGAAACCGTCCTGGCCATTGAGGCGTGTCGACAGCGTGGTGGGCGTGTCTTGGCCGTGGGGACCACCACCGTGCGCACCCTCGAGTCCTGGGCAGCCAGCGGCCAGACAAGTGGGGACACGCAGATCTTCATCACCCCGGGTTTCCCGTTTCGCGTGATTGATGTGCTGCTCACCAATTTCCATTTGCCCAAGTCCACCTTGCTGATGCTGGTGAGCGCCTTTGCCGGCTACGACACCATGCGTGCGCTGTACCGACATGCCATCGAACAGCGCTACCGCTTCTTCAGCTACGGAGACGCCATGCTGCTTCACAGGAGTCCCCATGCTTGAATTTGATCTGCTTCGCACCGAAGGACTGGCCCGACGAGGCCGCCTGACCCTGCATCACGGGGTGGTGCAAACGCCCATCTTCATGCCCGTGGGGACCTATGGCACCGTCAAGGGCGTGATGCCTCGCAGCCTGGAGGAGATGGGCGCGCAGATCATTCTGGGCAACACCTTCCATTTGTGGATGCGCCCGGGCCTGGACATCATGCAGAGTTTTGGCGGCCTTCATGGGTTTGAGCGGTGGGACAAGCCCATCCTCACCGACAGCGGGGGCTTTCAGGTCTGGTCGCTGGGCGACATGCGCAAGATCAGCGAGGAGGGGGTGCGTTTTGCGTCGCCGGTCAATGGCGACAAGCTGTTTCTCACACCCGAGATCAGCATGCAGATCCAAACCATCCTCAACAGCGACATCGTCATGCAGTTTGACGAGTGCACGCCCTATGAGGTGGGCGGTACTCTCACCACCGAAGCCCAGGCACGCAGTTCGATGGAGTTGAGCCTGCGCTGGGCCCGTCGTTGTCAGGAGGAGTTTCGTCGCCTGGAGAACCCCAATGCGCTCTTTGGCATCGTGCAAGGGGGCATGTTCGAGTCTCTGCGCGAGGCCTCACTGCAAGCCCTGGTCGATCTGGACTTCCCTGGCTACGCCGTGGGTGGCGTGAGCGTGGGCGAACCGAAGGAGGACATGCTGCGCATCATGGCGCACACGCCGCATCGACTGCCAGCGCACAAGCCACGCTATCTGATGGGGGTGGGCACGCCGGAAGACCTGGTGCAAGGCGTGGCCAGTGGGGTGGACATGTTCGACTGCGTCATGCCCACCCGCAACGCACGCAATGGCCATTTGTTCACGCGCTTTGGTGACCTGAAAATCCGCAATGCCCGACACAAAACAGACCACGCGCCGCTGGACGAGACCTGTACCTGCTACACCTGTCGCGGGCATGTGCGGCCCGACGGGTCGGTGAGTGGTGGGTTCAGTCGCGCCTACCTCCACCACCTGGATCGGTGCGGTGAAATGCTGGGCCCCATGCTGGCCACGGTGCACAACCTGCACTATTACCTGAACCTCATGCAGGAGATTCGTGACGCGTTGGACGCGGGTGACTTTGCTGGGTTTGCCGCGCGTTTTCGTGCGGACCGGTCCCGCGGGGTTTGATCGGCGGCGCCTGCCGCAGCATCAAGACTTTTTCGACGCCTCAGGCAAGGTGATCCCCGGGAAGATCTTGATCACCGCACTGTCGTCCTCGCGTGCATGCCCAGCGGTCGAGGCCACCAAGAACATCTGGTGTGCGAGGGTGGTCCGCGGCAGTGGAAACTTGCTGGCGCGCGCCGTGTCGAGCACCAGCCCCAGGTCCTTCACGAAGATGTCCACGGCAGACAGGGGCGTGTAGTCGCCTGCCAGCACATGGGCCATGCGGTTTTCAAACATCCAGCTGTTGCCCGCGCTGTGGGTGATGACTTCGTACAAGTCGTTCGGATTCACGCCTTCGCGCAGGCCCAGTGCCATGGCCTCGGCGGCCGCAGCAATGTGCACACCGGCCAGCAACTGGTTGATGATCTTCACCTTGCTGCCGGCTCCAGCGCGGTCGCCCAGTCGATACACCTTGGCAGCCATGGCGTCGAGCAGGTGATTCGTGCGGGCATAAGCCTCGGCCTTGGCCGCTGTCATCATCGTCATCTCGCCGCTGGCTGCGCGCGCGGCGCCACCCGAAATGGGGGCGTCCACGTAATGCAGGCCCAGGGCATTGAGCTCGGCCTCCAGCCGGATGGAGAACTGGGGGTCCACGGTTGAGCACATCACAAAGGTGCTGCCCGGCTTCATGTGTGCGGCGCAACCAGTGCCGTCACGTCCCGGGCCAAACAGCACTTCCTCGGTTTGCGCTGCGTTGACCACCACCGAGACAACCACGTCACAGGCCGCCGCCAATTCGGCCAGCGAGGTGCACGCATGACCCCCTTGTTTGGCAAACGCGGCGGCGACACCAGGGCGGATGTCAAAGACGTGCACGTCGTGCCCGGCCCGACGCAACGAGCCAGCCATGCCCGACCCCATGGCACCCAAGCCAATCAAGCCAACTGCAGTGTTCATCATGCTGTTTCCGGTTCTGTGGTGAAGACGGTCAGCACGCCGGTGTAACCATAGACATGCTGGTGGGCGATTTCCCCGCCCGCAAAAAATCCGACCAAGGGCACATCGCCCAAGGCACGGCGCACCAATTGCAATTCTGCGCTGGGGGCGCCAAAGTGCGGTCCACCCCGGCCCGCGCAGCTGACATAAATGGCGCCGGCAATTCGCCGGGCTGGATGGGGCTCAGACAGCGGGCTGTCCGCGAGTTGCAAGGCCAGCGACTCGGGCAGCATGTCTGGCTCCAGAGACTCGCGAATCTCCGCGCCAATACGCAACAAATCCGCGCGTGCTGCCGCCACATGTCGCTGGCACCAGGTCAGGCGCATGCCTGGCTCTACTGCCTGGGCAATGGCCACAGCTTTCCGTTCAGGGTCCAGGCCCACCAGATGACGCACCATCACCTCGTCGCCAAACTCTCCTGTGCGGCGCAAGGTGGGTTGCGCCCCGTGGCTCAAGCCCACCAACGTGGAACGGATTTTTGCCATCGCCGTGCGCGGCTCGGACAAGCTGACTTGCAGATCCTCCAGCAAGACCTCCAGGGCCGGGCGACCGTCCAGCGTCAACAGCACATGCTGCTCACATGAGGTGATGGTGCGCTCTGGGGCAACGGGCAGGCAACCTTGTGTGACGCGCGAGAGCAAGGGGACTTCGGCGCTGAACGCCACACCGCTCAGGCCGCCTTCAAACACCCCGCGGCCCTGTGGCTGACCGGTCACGGATCCTTGAGAGCTCAGTGCAAACTGCACGCTCGCACCGCGGCTGGAACTCAGGCCGCCAAACACGTAGCCACTGCGGGTGCGCTGCGCCATTTCGGCGATCAGTTCGGTCAGGTCCGGGGTGTTGCCATCCGCGTGCAGCAGCGCCGTGTGTGGCACAAAGCCGTCCACGGTGTGCGTACTCAACGGCGCAATGCCACTGAACAGACGGTATTGGTGGGGCTGCAAGTCGCACAGCAGGATGGCCAGCGCGGGTTCGTCAAAGTACTCGACCTGGTTGGCCGCTATGCCGACCCCAACCGTTCCACTCCAGTCCGTGACCCAGGGCAAGGCGTGGCTCACATGGTCGAGCAGGTCTTGTGCGTGGGCTGCCAGGTGGTCGGTGATGTAGACCAAGCCCAACGTGGGTTGGCTGGCGTAATCCGGCGAGGCCATCTGGGCGCGCAGCTGTGCGAGCACCAATTCCGTGGCCATGCCCCATTCAGGATGGGTCGCGTGGCCATAGGGGAACAGTTTCATGCGTCGTGAGGTCGTGCAGCGGAATGCGCTGATTTTCGCGCAGGCTTGGACTTGCTGCTCGATGACGGGGAAGTGCCCTTCTTGCCCACGCGCTTGGACGAGCCCTTGCCCGTGCTGGGGGGCGCGCTTTGGGCAGAGCGCTGACCCGCGCGGGAGGCAGACGCCGCCTTGGCTGGTTCACCCGCGCCAGTCGGTGCCGGCGGCTGGCGCTGCAGGTCTTGCACTGCCTGGTTGGCAATGTGTTGGAACTGTTGCGTGAGCGCCCCCCACCAGGCCATGGGGTCCACGCCGCCTGAGGCTGGCATAGCCGTTGGCGCTGCTGCTTGGGCCTTGGCCGAAGACGCCGCCGTACGGGGTTTTTTCGCTGGACGGGCCTTGGGTTTGCTCGTGGGCACTTCGGTGGGGGTGGGGCCAGTTTGGGCCGGGGCTTCAGCCGGTGCTTCAGTCGAGCGGGCCTTGGGACTGCTGAAGACCGAGGAGAGCGTATCCGGCTTGATTTTGAGGGACTCGGCCAGATCGGACATGCTCATGTTCATGCCGCGCAAAGTGGCCAGCGTCATTTTTTGTACCTCCAGGGCCTGGATGGTGGCACTGACCGCCTTGGTGTTCTGGTCCAGCCAGAAATGCACGGTCTTGAGTTCCTGGATACGCTTGTCCAGCTCGTCGGGGTCCAGGGTGGGGGCAATCCAGGCCGAGGCTGAGGGCAAGCCCGTTTGTGCACCGGTGCCCGAGAGATTTTTCAGAAAATCGAAGCCGGGGACGAACTTCGAAAAATCGAACGAGGAGGCGTCAGACATGGCGAAACTCCGAGAGCGGTGGGTAGGGCGTCAAGCTTAGGCGAACTCTCAAACATCAACCTGACAAGGTGCCGCCGCGCCTCACACCCGAAAACGTCGTCGAGTGAGCCGCAATGCCAGCCAGTAGCCCGCGCCCGCGTAGGCGGCCAGCACCAACACCGGCGTGAGGAACGGATCGGGCCAGCGGTCCATGAACAGCGGCCGGATCAACTCCACGGCTTGTGTGAGCGGCAACCATGCTGACACCCACTGCACCCAGACGGGCAACTGCTCGCGCGGAAAGAACACACCGCTCAAAAACATCATCGGGGTGAGAAAGAGCGTGAAGTAGTAGGTGAAGAAGTCATAGCCTTTGGCCAGTGCGTTGAAAATCAGCGCCAAACAACTGAAGGTGATGCCGACACCCAGCAACAGCGGCCAGGCCAGCAGCAGTTTGGGGCTGTGACTCACGCCCAGACCCAGCATGACAAACAAAATGGCTGTGACGGAAAACAGCGACTTGAACGCTGCCCACAGCATTTCGGCCAGCACCACATCGTCAAGCTTGACCGGTGCATTCAAGATACCGTCCCAGGTCTTTTGCACGTGCATGCGCGAGAAGGCGGAATACAGCGCCTCGAAGGTGGCGGCATTCATGGCGCTCATGCAAATCGAGCCACTGGCCAGAAACACCAGGTAGGGCACGTGCTCGCCGCCCAGCGACACGTCGCCGACCAGCGAGCCCAGGCCATAGCCAAAGGCCAGCAGCCACATCAGCGGTTCGGCGATATTGCCAATCATGCTGGGAATCGCCAGTTTGCGCCACACCAGCAGGTTGCGTTGAAATATGGGCCACCAGCGCATCATCCCTCCGAGCGGATCTGGCGACCCGTGAGTTTGAGGAAGAGGTCTTCCAGGTTGGCGGGGCGGTGCAGCACCCGCAAGTGCGGTTGCTGCTGCAGTGCTTGCAGCAAGGGTCGGGCATCGTGCGTGTAAAAGAACACCGTTTCGCCGCTGTGCTCAACCCGAGTCGCCAGATCGCGCCAGGCCGGCTCGCGCAGGGCCAGCGCTTCAGGGCCATAGACTTCGACCACGTCAGGTTCCAGGTGTTGCTGAATCAATTCGCGCGGGCGCCCCTCAGCCAGTACACGCCCACGATCGAGGACCAGCAGGCGGTCGCACAGGCGTTCGGCTTCATCCATGAAATGGGTGGTCAGCAGAATCGAGGTGCCCTGCTTGAGCAGTTGCTGCAAACGCTCCCACATCAGATGGCGGGCCTGCGGATCCAGCCCTGTGGTGGGTTCGTCCAGCAGCAACAACTTGGGCTGGTTGACCAGTGCACGAGCCAGGCTCAGGCGTCGCTTCATGCCACCTGAGAGTTCGCCCGGCTTGGCCTGTGCCTTGTGCGAGAGCGCGGCAAACTCGAGCAAGGCAGGTATGCGCTCGCGCAGCAGGGCATCCGGAATGCCGAAATAGCGGCCGTACACCAGCAGGTTTTCCGCGCAGTTGAAGTCGGGGTCGAGGGTGTCAAACTGGCCCACCACGCCCAGTTGCGATTTGATGGCCAACATATCCTGCGGCATGCGCAGGCCAAACGCACGCACCTCACCAGCGTCGGGGCGGCTGAGCCCCAGGCACATGCGCAGGGTGCTGGTTTTGCCGGCGCCGTTGGGGCCGATGACGCCCAGGCACTCACCCGGATGAATCTCAAACGACACCTGATCGACAGCAACCGCTTCGCCAAATCGCTTGTGCAAGTGGTCGCAGACCAGGTAGGGTGGCGAGGCCGTGTTCATTGAAAGGCCACCTCGGCAAAGCTGCGCAGTTTGCGGCTGTGCAATTGGGCGACCCCTTGACCGCGCAGCAACTCCAGCGCACGAATGCCGATGCGCAGGTGCTGGTCCACGCGCTCGCGATAGAAATGATTGGCCATGCCGGGTAACTTGATCTCGCCATGCAAGGGTTTGTCGCTCACGCACAGCAGCGTGCCATAAGGCACCCGAAAGCGGAAACCGTTGGCAGCGATGGTGGCGCTTTCCATGTCAAGAGCCACAGCCCGGCTCTGGCTGAAACGGCGTTGCGGGGTATTGTCCGGCAACAATTCCCAGTTGCGGTTGTCCGTGCTCGCCACCGTGCCGGTGCGCATGATGCGCTTGAGGTCGGCGCCGCTGCACTGGGTGATGTCTGCCACCGCGGCTTGCAAGGCGAGCTGGATTTCAGCCAATGCCGGGATGGGCACCCACAGGGGCAACTCTTCGTCGAGCACGTGGTCTTCGCGCACATACCCGTGCGCCAGCACATAGTCACCCAACTGCTGTGAGTTGCGCAGGCCCGCACAGTGGCCCAGCATCAGCCAGGCATGCGGTCGCAGCACGGCGATATGGTCGGTGATGTTCTTGGCGTTGGCGGGGCCCACGCCAATGTTGACCATGGTGATGCCGCTGCGGTCACCACGTTTGAGGTGGTAGGCCGGCATTTGCGGCAGTCGAGGCGGCGCGGTGCCGAGGGCGTCCTCTGGCTGCGCAGCGCGGCCCTGCGGGCGGGTCACGACATTGCCCGGCTCGACGAAGGCCTCGTAGTCACTGCCCGGATCGGCCATGGCGGCATGCCCGAGTCGCACAAACTCGTCGATATAAAACTGGTAATTGGTGAACAGCACGAAATTCTGGAAGTGGTCCGGCCGAGTGCCGGTGTAATGGCGAAGTCGGTGCAGCGAGTAGTCCACGCGCGGCGCGGTGAACAGTGACAGGGGCAGGGGCTGCCCTGGCCCGGGCGACCAGGTGCCGTTGGCGATGCCGTCGTCCATCGATGAGAGGTCGGGTAAATCAAACACATCGCGCATGAGCTGGCGTCGCTCGGGGCTGAGTTCGCCTTCCAGGTGATCGTGTTCGGCAAACGAAAAATGCACCGGGATGGGGTGATGGCTCACCCCCACCTCCAGGGCCACGCCATGGTTGCGCACCAGCAGTTCAAATTGCTCCAGGTAGTAACGGGCGTAGAGGTCGGGTCGTGTGAGCGTGGATTCATAGCGACCGGGCCCTGCGACAAAGCCATAGCTGAGCAGCGAAGCGTCCTGCAGGTCGCTTCGCAGCACGGTGTCGGTTTGCAAGCGCACGAAGGGATAGCAGGCGCGCACACGGTCCGAGAAAGTGTCGCCGGCAACAAAGCGCTGCATGGCCTGGCGCAAATGGTCCATGGCTTGCTGGTAGAGGTGTTGCACCTGTGCGAGCGCTTGGGCCGGGTCTTGATAAGACGTCGGGGCGATGAATGGAGGCAATAAAGGCATTGTTCTATTGTGCCTGTCCGGCAAGTCGAGCGTATGACGGGAGCACGCACTTTCGACTTGCCCTGCGGTTGATCGGCTGCAGGGCGTGAGGAAACAGTCGTGAGCGATCAGTCGTGAGCAATCAGTCGACGCCATGCAGCGCCAACCACTGGCGCATGCGGTAAGCGGACAAGGCGGGGTCTGCCAGCAAGCCCGCTTGATCGGCCAGGCGAAACAGCTCGCACAGGTGCGGCAGCGAGCGCGCACTGTGCTGCCCGCCCACCATCACAGCGTGAGACTGGTGCCCGTTGAGCCAGGCCATGAACACCACGCCCGTTTTATAAAAACGGGTTGGCGCTTGAAAGATGTGACGCGACAGAGGAACGGTCGGAGACAGGATGGCGTGAAACTGATCCACATCGCCTCGCGCCAAGGCCGAGAGCGCCGCGCTGGCGGCTGGGGCGATGGCGTCAAAAATACCCAGCAGGGCATCACTCTGACGATGCACCGGCTCAGTGCCCTGGCCATCGCCAGCGATGAGCTCGGCGTAGTTGAAGTCGTCGCCGGTGTACATGCGAACGCCAGCCGGTAGCTGACGACGCAGGCGGATCTCGCGGTCTTTGTCGAGCAAGGACACCTTGATGCCATCCACTTTGCTGGCGTGCGATCGCATCACGCCCAGGGCCGTCTCGGTGGCTTGGTCCAGGTCTGCATGTCCCCAGTAGCCGCTCAAGGCGGGATCGAACATGTCGCCCAGCCAGTGCAGGATCACGGGCTCGCGCACTTGCGAGAGGATGTGGTCATAGACCCGCTCGTAATCAGCCGGTGAGCGTGCCACTTGCACCAGCGCACGGCTGGCCATGATGATGAGGCGTCCACCCAGGGCCTCGATGGCTTCGATTTGTTCGTCGTAGGCGCGGATCACATCGTCCAGCGACTTGACCTGAGACAGGTCGAGATGGTCGGTCCCGCAACCACTGGCCACCAAGGCGCCCGGCACCGTGCGCGCTGCTTCGAGTGTTCGCTGGATCAGTTCGCGCGAGGTGTGCCAATCCAGCCCCATGCCGCGCTGTGCAGTGTCCATGGCCTCGGCCACGCCCAGACCCAGTGACCACAGGTGATGCCGGTATTGCAGGGTGGCATCCCAGTCGACGGCAGACTGCAGCCAGGGGTCGATGGCGGCGCGTGGGTCGGCGACCACATGGGCGGCCGAGTAGGCCACACGGTTGAAGGGATGCAACGCCACCTGCGGCAGGGACCGACCACTCAACGAGTACTGAGTGAGTTCTCCTTGGGCGTTGATGAGGGGGATCGTGTTCATGGGCAACAAGGGTCAATTGGACGATGATGGTTGAGCGGCGAGATAGCTCTGCACAACATCGACCATGTGGTCGAGTCGTTCGCGCCGAGCACGCGGGCTCATGAGTGAGCGGCCAAAGATGGCCGACAGGGTGTGCTGATTGGACAGGTAAAAGTACGACAGTCCGGCGATGGTGATGTACAACTGGGCTGGGTCCACGCCAGAGCGAAACACCCCTTCGCGCACACCTCTGTCCAGAATGCTGCCAATCAGCGCGATGAAGGGCGATCGCATCGCGCGCACTTGCGTGGATCCGCGCAGATGCTTAGCCTGGTGCAGGTTGGCGCTGTTGAGCAAACTTAGAAAAGCCGGGTTGTCCAGGTAGTAGTTCCAGGTCAGGGTGACGAGTTGGCGGATGGCTTCGGTGGGGGAGCCTTGCTCCAGCTGGAGTGCTCGCTCGGATGCACGCTTGTGGTTGTAATTCACCTCCAGCACCGCGCAAAACAAATCGTCTTTGTTGCCGAAGTAGTGGTACAGCATGCGCTTGTTCAGACCTGCCAGCGCTGCGATGCGGTCCACACGCGCGCCGTCAAAGCCGTGCTCAGCAAACTCGGCATGGGCGGCCGCCAGGATGCGAGCGCGGCTGTGTTCAGGGTCGCGTGCAGGGCTGGGGCCAGATGAGCGCGGCATGCCCCGTCACGCCAGCTTGGCGGCCTTTTTGACTTGCGTGAGCTGAATCATGTGGGGCGATTTTTTGTAGTGGGTGTCCAGCGGGAAGCAGCCCGAGATCATGCCGTTGCGGGGAGCGGTGGTGCAGTCGCTGAAGGTGCGACACAGGCGCTTGCGTTGCAGGGGGCGACCGGCCAGCACATCGGCGGGCAGTTCAGGGTAGGACAGCATCATGCGCCCCAAGCCCACCAGGTCGGTCCAGCCTTCACGCACCACGGCTTGCGCCACATAGGGCAGAAATTCCTGCAGGTAGGTGTAGCCACTGCCCACAAAGCACAGGTGTGGGAAGCGCTGCTTGAGGTCGCGCACCAGCTCCAGATGCCGCATCACCCCCACCAGCGGATCTTCCGGCGGCTGGTAACCGTCCGATGGCGGATACAAGGCGGGGCGCGTGACATGCGGCGTGTAGTAGGGGCTGCCGATGGTCACGTTGAGCAAGCGGATGTTCAGATCCGTCATCACCTGCAGAAACTCGGCCGTCTCATCGATTTGGATTTGATGCGGGTCTTGCTCGTTGGTGCCAAAGCCATACCGATACGGCAGGACCTGGCTGGCGTCTACCGGGATACCCGGGCCCAGCGACTCGTCGCTGGAGCGTGTCGGGTCGGGTCGGTACGGCAGAAAGTCCACCGCTGACAAGCGAACGCCCAGCTCCATGCCGGGCACTTCCGCGCGAATGCCTTGTGTCAACTCACGCAGAAAGCGGGTGCGGTTGGCCATCGAGCCGCCGTAGTCGCCCTCGCGTGTCTTGGCCGAAAGAAACTCATGCCCCAGGTAGCCATGGCAATGCTTGAGGTCGATGAACTGAAAGCCACACGCCCAGGCGCGCCGGGCAGCCGCCACAAAGTCGTCGATGAGCTGGCGGATGTCGCCATCGCTCATGACCACGATGTTCTCCTTGGGGCCGAATTTGCCGTCCAGCAAGGGGTGGTGGTAGAGCACGCGCGGCTCCATGCGTGCGTCGTCGTTGGGTTTACAAAAGCGTCCCGAATGGGTGAGCTGAAGCCCGATCACGAGGTCCTTGTCGTCCCCCATCGCTTCCCGATGCGCTTGCACCAGGGTCTCGCGCAGGCCGGCGATGTCGGCCTGGTTGCTGGCGTTCATCACCAGCTGACGCGGGTTGGCGCGCCCGTCATGGCGCACCGCCACCGCCTCCCCGCCCCAGATCATCTTGGCCCCCGACAAGCCGAAATGGCGCCAGCGACGCCTTGTATGGTCGCTGGGGCGGCCATCGGCGTGGCCATCCCAGCCTTCCATGGGGTGCACCGCATACCGGTTACCGATGGTGAAGGGGCCCACCTGCAGGGGCTGAGCCATGACCGATCCGTGTCCAGACTCGAGCGTTTCATCGCAGGGCATGTTCAGGCCCAGACGGGCCAAGTTGTCTTTGAACCCGGCCGGGCTGGCCAGAGATTTGACTTTGACAAAGTCGCCGAATTTCATGGATGCACTCCTCGCTGCATCGCAATCATAACCAGATGGTTACTTGTCGCCAAGGTGGTCGCCAGGGCTCGACATGTCAACGGGAAGACAGCTGACGACCTGCCCAGCGCCTGCCGTGCGGCTATCACTGGTAATCTCGACATTCATTAACGCGCTAGGAGTTGACATGTCTTTGTTCCTGAACCGACGCCAGATCACGCTGGCGGCTGCATCCGCCTGGCTGGGCTCGGGCGCATACGCGCAAAGCCTGTTGCCCAAGGCGATCAGCCTGGTGGTGCCCAATGCCGCTGGTGGCTCCAACGATGTCATGGCTCGTGCGGTGGCCATGCGACTGCCGTCGGTGCTGGGCACCAGTGTGGTGGTGGAGAACCGCGCAGGGGCTGGCGGCAACGTGGGCTCGGCCTTTGTCGCCAAATCTGCGCCTCGCGATGGCAGCACCTGGCTGGTCACCATCAACAGCACGCAGACCATCAACCCCTCGCTATACAAGTCCACTGGGTTTGATCCGTTGGCCGATTTCGAGCCCGTCGCTGGGATTGCCGTGGTGCAGCACGTGTTTTTGGTGCCCAAGACGCTGCCGGTGAACAACCTGGCCGAGTTGATTGAGCTGGCGCGGCGCGAACCTGGCAAGCTGAGCTATGGCTCGGCAGGCAACGGCACCTTTTCGCATCTGCTGATGGAAATGCTCAAGATGTCACAAGGGGTACAAATCACCCACGTGCCCTACAAAGGCGTTGCCCCCGCCTTGACCGACCTGGTGGCGGGCAATGTGCAAGTGCTGATCAGTACCATCCCGGCCTGCTTGCAGTTCATCAAGAGCGGACAAGTCAAAGCGCTGGCAGTGCCGTCCCTGCAGCGTGCACCAGCCTTGCCGCAGACGCCACTTGCTAACGAGGTGGTGCCGGGCCTGGTGGGCGAATTGTGGGTGGCTATGTACGCGCCCAAAGGGGTGTCACGCGACATGATCGAGCAGATGCGCCAAGCGGTGGCCAAGGTGCAAGCGTTGCCGGACATGGAGGCCTTCTTTCAGGCGCAGGGTGCCTCTGCCATGAAGGCAGGGCCCGCCGAACTCCTGGCGGCCACCAAGGAGGAATTCGCCCGCTGGGCACCCATCATCAAGGCCTCGGGCATGCGCGTGGACTGAGTCTGCGCTTTCCCTCAGGCGCGTGGATGGAAGCCCGGATTGACGACATGACAACACCGGTGAAGAATCCATCGCCTTATTGACGAATTCCATTGCTGATCACCATGAAAAACAAGCCCGTACCCACCACTTCGATTGCCCGCTCGGACAGCAAGCAAATCTTCATCCGTGAGGCCGATCTGGTCGAGGAACTGATTGGCGAGATGAGCTTCACCGAAATGTTTCTCTTTCACCTGACAGGCAACAAACCACCCGCGGGGCATGTGAAGGTGCTAGACACGGTACTGGTGACCCTGATGGAGCATGGCCTGACCCCCAGCGTCATTGCTACGCGGCTCATCTACCACTCCGCACCCGAGGCGCTGCAGTCAGCGGTGGCGGCGGGCTTGCTGGGGGTGGGCTCCACCTTCATTGGCACCATGGAGGGCTGTGCCAAGATGATCGATGAAATGCTCCAAGCCCCCGAAGGCGTGGAGGCCCGCGCCCGCGCTATTGCCGAACGGCATCACCAGGCCAAACTGCCCTTGCACGGCTTTGGGCACCCGCACCACAAGCCCGACGACCCACGCACGCCCAAGATGTTCTCGGTGGCGAAGGCGCAATCTGTGCCGGGCCGACACATCGAAGCGCTGCTGATCCTGTCGCAGCAGGTGGACGCGGTGTATGGCCGACACATCACCATCAACGCCACTGGCGCATCCGCCGCGCTGTTGGGCGAGATCGGTATTCCCTTGCCCATCATGCGCGGCGTGGCCGTCATCAGCCGATCGGCAGGGCTGGTGGGGCATATTCTCGAAGAGTCACAACGACCGGCGGCGGCCTTCATGTGGGAGACCGTGGACCACGCAGTGCCCTACTCGGCCGCTTGACGCTGCGGGCCAGCCTCGGGCCTGCCCACGAAGCTGGGTGGACCCAGAAGGGTGTTACACCGGATCCCAGTCGAACACGTCCTGCGACCGGTCGAGCTTGTAAAAACTCGACCGCAGCGCCGGGATCACACGGTCTGCCACCGACTGCGGTGTCCAGCCTTGTTCGGTGTGCAAGGAGCGCAGCGGACGGCTCTGGCTCATGAGGAAAATCTCGTTGGCACGCACCGCAAAGATCTGACCCGTCACATCGGCGGCCGCGTCGCTGGCGAGAAACACCGCCAGCGGGGCGATCTTGGCGGTTTCCATTTTTTGCAAACGGGCGACGCGGTCACGCTGCTCATCCGTCTCGGTGGGAATGGAGCTGATCATGCGACTCCAGGCAAACGGCGAGATGCAGTTGGAGCGCACCTTGAACTTGGCCATGTCCATGGCAATCGATTTGGACAGGGCAGAGATGCCCAGCTTGGCGGCTGCGTAGTTGGCTTGCCCGAAGTTGCCCACCAGGCCCGACGTGGACACCATGTGGATGTAGGAGCCGCTTTGTTGTTCCTTGAAATGGGGGGCGGCGGCACGCGACACATAAAACGCGCCGTTCAGGTGCACGTCAATCACCGCGCGCCACTCCTCGGGGCTCATGTTGAAGAAAAAGCGGTCGCGCAGAATACCGGCGTTGTTGATCACTGCATCAATTCGCCCAAAGGTGTCCACCGCCTGGGTCACCATGCGGTTGGCACCGTCCCAATCGGACACGCTGTCCCCGTTCGCCACGGCCTGACCTCCTGCGGCTTTGATTTCATCCACCACGGCCTGCGCACGTGCAGTGTCCCGGCCTTCACCTTGCAGCGAGGCGCCCAGGTCGTTGACCACCACCTTGGCGCCTTCGCGCGCCAGCGCGAGCGCGAAATCGCGCCCAATACCACCACCGGCACCGGTGACCAGAATGACTTTATCTTGTACGAAACCCGAGGCTTGGTTCATCAACAACTCTCCATGGATGACACAGGTGGATGCACAACACCACAGTGAATCAGCATAATCGAAAACCGTAAACCAGCCCTGAGGCTGGCCAAGCAAGCGATCGCCTACGTGATAGCGTGATTCGCGGCTTTGCCAATAATGGCATCGATGCTTTCAGGTGCGAATCCACGCCACCTGCGCAAGGAGACACCATGCACCGATTGCTCAACCTGATTCGCCCTGTGGCCACATTGACCCTGTTGCTGTTGCCACTGGCACATGCACTGGCTCAGGACGCTACCGCCTGGCCCAGCAAACCCGTCACATTCGTGGTGGGCTTCCCACCTGGCACTGCCACCGACAGTGTGGCGCGGGTGTTGGCCGACCGTTTCACCACCCGCTTGGGGCAGTCCTTTGTGATCGACAACAAACCGGGACAAGGCGGCAGCGTAGGTGCCGCAGCAGCGGCCAAGGCCAAGCCTGACGGCTATACCTTTGTGGTGTCGGCCACGGCCCCGATGAGCATCAACCCCTATGTCTACCCGCGACTGACCTACGATCCGATCAAGGATTTCGCCCCGGTGGGCATCCACACCTGGTTGCCCTATGCCATCGTTGTCAATGCCAGCACCTCGATACACACCTACCAGGATTTGAAACATGCGGCCACCGCAGATCCGGGCAAGATGACCTATGCCTCGATCGGCAATGGCACGACCAGCCACCTGATCATGATGCTTCTGCAGCAGCGCACCGGCATGAAGCTCACCCATGTACCGTACAAGGGCAGCAGCCAAGCGCAAACCGACCTGATCGGGGGGCAGGTGGATCTGACCTTCGACACGGTGTTGTCCATGTTGCCGCACATCAAGTCGGGCAAGCTGCGGCCGTTGGCGGTCTCAACCCTGAAGCGTTCCCCCTTGTTGCCCGATGTGCCCACCTTGCATGAACTGGGCGTGAGTCAGTTTGAGGTCGGTGCCTGGCTCGGAATGCTGGCGCCGGCTGGAACACCCCGGCCGATCATCGACAAACTGAACCAGGAACTCAACCTGGCGCTGGACGACGACACCGTCAGAAACAAACTGATGGCGATGGGTTCTGAAATCCTCAAGAGCACGCCCGAAGAATTTGGTGCTTTCATCCGCAAGGAAAACGAACGCTGGAGCAAACTGGTGCGCGACACCGGTGCTCGCATCGATTAACAGCCGAGGTCCCCTTGAATACTTCTGCGCACGCGTTTATTTCGGTGCTGGTCGCGCACGGCGTGGACCGCATTTTTCAAGTACCAGGCGAGAGCTACATCGGTTTGCTCGATGCGGTGGCCGACTTTCCGCAGATGGATCTGGTGACTTGCCGTCACGAGGCCGGCGCGGGCTTCATGGCCTGTGCCGATGGGCGTCTCACGCGTCGCCCCGGCGTGGTCATGGTAAGCCGGGGGCCCGGCGCCACCAACGCCAGCATTGCTGTGCACACAGCGCAGCAAGACGCCATACCGCTCATCCTGGTGGTGGGCCAGGTGCCGAAGAAGGATCTGCGGCGCGAGGCTTTTCAGGAGATTGATTACCGAGCCATGTATGGCACGATCGCCAAGTGGGTGTTTGAAGCCACCGACCCGGCGCAGTTGCCCGAGATGGCCTACAAGGCTGTGCGCATGGCCACCAGTGGTACGCCCGGCCCCGTGGTGATGGTCATTCCCGAGGATGTGCAACAACAGGCGATCCCGTCTGTGTCATGGCGTGCACGCGAACACGATGGCCTGCGCGCCAGCCGACAGGGGCTTGAGCGCGTGCGGACCTTGCTCGCCCGCGCCGAGCGACCCCTCATCATTGCCGGGGGTGCCTTTGATGTGCCCGGTGGCCGCGACGCTTTGCTGGCTTTTGCCCAGGCCTGGCATGTGCCGGTTTGCGTGGCCTTTCGCCGGCACGATGTGTTTCCCAACAGCCATGCGCTGTTTGTGGGCGATTTGGGCTTGGCCAATCCGGCGCAGCAACTTGAACGCTTTCACAGCAGCGATTTGATTCTGGCCCTGGGCACACGACTGGATGATGTGACCAGCCAAAACTACACCTTCCCCACCTTGCCGCAACCGGCGCAACCCTTGGTGCACTGTTACCCGGATCCGCGGGTGGTGGGGTTGCACTTTGCCACCGAGGTGGGGTTGGCTTGCGATCCCGTGGGCCTGGTGCAAGACCTCATGCCCGAGCGCGCGGTCGACCCAGGTGCAAGCCAACGAGCCTGGGCCGAGGGGTTGCGCCAACTGCATCTGCAGCACGCCGCCTGGCCTCAGCGTCTGGCCGATGATGGGGTGCGATTTGCGGAAGTGGTTCGGCATCTCAAGTTGCAAGCCCCGGCCGATGTACGCCTGTGCCTGGACGCCGGCACCTTTGCAGCCCCCGTGTACCGACATTTCGGATTTGACTTTCCGCAGCGATTGATGGCGCCCCTGGCCGGCGCCATGGGCTACGGCACACCGGCCGCCGTGGCCACCGCGTTGCGCGAACCCCGCAGCAAAGTCGTGTGCATGGTGGGCGATGGCGGCTTCATGATGACGGGCAACGAAATGATCGCTGCGGTCGAGCGGCGTCTGCCCATCCTGTTCATCCTGGCCAACAACGGCAGCTATGCCTCGATACGCATCCACCAGGAGCGGGCCTACCCAACGCGTCATCCAGGGACAGATTTGTTTAACCCGGATTTCATGGCCATCGCGCAGGGCTTTGGCATGACCGTTGAGCGGGTGGAGCGCGAGGATCAGATCGAGGCCGCATTGCAACGTGGGTTGCAGGCTGAGGGGCCGTATTTCATCGAGGTGATGACCAGCCTGCAAGTGACATTGCCATTAAAGACCTGAGGTGGGTGGCTCATGCGCCCGCGGTGAGCTCGCTCAATCCCGCAGCACCGCCAGCACCTCGGAGCGAAACTCGCGTCCAAAAAGGATGAAGATCACCAGCAGCGTGGCCAGCACCAGGGCCAATGGTGAGAAAAACCAGCCCATGGCCGCAAACGAGAAGTAGTAAGCCCGCAGTCCGTCATTGAATGTTTCCGCGGCCAGCCCGGTCATGGTGGCCGCCCGGTGCGCCATGGCCTCGGCATCTGCCTGCTGGCTGGACATCGTCTCGGGCGGCGGCAAGGCACCAATCATGAGCGCTACAAAGGTGTATTGCCGCATCGACCATGAAAAGCGGAAGAACGCATACACAAAGATGGCAATCAGCACCAGGATCTTGAATTCAAAGACCAGCATGGGGGTCGGTTGTGCAAACGGAAAATCGCGCACCAGCTCGGCCGCCTTGTCGGTGGTGCCCAAGAGCGCAATCAGACCACCGATGATGATGATGGTGGTGGAGCAAAAAAACGAGGGGGTTTGCGACAGGCTTTGCGTGATGATGCCATCGAGCATGCGCGGGTCCCGGTGCACAGCTTGCTGCATCCAGCGCAAGCGGTAAACATTGGTCGTGGCCAGGATGGAGGGCCGGGTGAGCCCACGGTGATGGGCAAACAGGGCATAGCCTGACCACCCTGCGATAAAAAAAGCCAGAGCCAACCAGTCGGCCAGGGGCAGGATCTCAAGGATTCTCATGCTGCCATGCTAGCGGATGTGTCGAGGGCTGCAGACCCTGACACCGCCAAGCCAGCGGTTGAACACGCATGAGCCCACCCAGGTAATGGGGAAACAGCCTTAACTGTGTTTATATACAGTACAATGAGATTCCTCCGACGGGGTAGGCGGCACCAGCCGTCATGTCCGGGCTTGTTGCAGTTGCCAGATTCGGGGTTCTTGCGCCCCGTGATCGGGGCGTTTTTTTGGCGGCCCCTGCGCTGACCTGGAATAGAAATTTCCCGGGAATATCTGCGAAACTATCGGTTCGTCAACGCACAGACCGACCGCGGGCGGCGGTCTGTTTCTTCACCGCATACTGGCACCACACTCATGAACACCAAACTCTTTGCACTCGCTTTCTCTGCCCTGATCGGTGTGACCGCTCAGGCCGACACACTGGCCAAGGCCAAGGACTCAGGCACCGTCACCATGGGGGTGCGCGATTCTTCCGGCGCCTTGTCCTACACCCTGGGCGACGGCAAGTACGCGGGCTATCACGTCGAGATCTGCCAGCGTATTTTGTCCAATCTGGAAAAATCGGTGGGCCGCAAACTCGAGGTGAAGTACCAGTCCGTGACCTCGCAAAACCGTATTCCGCTGGTGCAAAACGGCACGGTGGATATCGAGTGCGGTTCCACCACCAACAACGCGGCACGTCAAAAGGATGTGGCCTTCGTGGTCACCACGTATGTTGAGGAAGTGCGCATCGCAGCCAAGGCCAATTCGGGCATCACGTCGATTGGTCAACTCAACGGCAAGAACGTGGCCACCACCACCGGAACCACCTCAGTGCAGTTGCTGCGCAAGCACGAACGCGCCAACGGCGTTGACTTCAAGGAAGTGTTTGGCAAGGACCACGCCGAGAGCTTCCTGCTGCTTGAGTCGGGCCGTGCGGATGCCTTCGTGATGGACGGCCAGATCCTGGCAGGCAACATTGCCACCAGCAAGAACCCGGCGGACTACCGCATCGTGGGTGAGGTGCTCAACGTCGAGCCCATCGCCATCATGCTGCGCAAGGACGATGCCGCTTTCAAGAAACTGGCGGACGACACGGTGCGTGACCTGGCCAAGTCCGGCGAGTTGGCCAAGTTGTACGACAAGTGGTTCGTGCAGCCCATCCCCCCCAAGAACACCCGCGTGGGGCTGCCCGCCAGCGAGGCGACCAAGCTCGCGTGGGCCAACCCCAACGACAAGCCGGCTGAAGACTACGCCAAAAAGTGATGCCGTCCAGGGTGACCTGGTCCTCTAGCCATGGCGAGAGCGCTTCATGCGCTTCTCGCCTTTTTCTATCCATGACCCCCCGTGGGTTCGGAGACTCGACATGACGTGGGATTGGCAGGTGTTCCTGACCGACGACGGCAGCGGACGCACCTACCTGGAGTGGATGCTGGAAGCCTGGCGCTGGACCCTGGCAGTGGCGGGCAGTTCATGGGTTGTGGCCATGCTGGTGGGCGCCGTGGTGGGCACGGTGCGCACCTTGACCGACAGCCCCTGGCTGGTGCGTCTGGGCAACGCCTGGGTTGAGCTGTTTCGCAACATTCCGTTGCTGGTTCAGATTTTCTTGTGGTACTTCGTCGTGCCCAAAATGTTCCCGGCCTTTCAGCAAGTGCCGGGCTTCGTGCTGGTGGTCGTGGCCCTGGGCTTTTTCACCTCGGCGCGGATTGCCGAGCAATTCCGAGCGGGCATTCAGGCGCTGCCGCGGGGGCAGCGCTATGCCGCCATGGCCATGGGGTTCACCACCGTCCAGTCCTACCGCTACGTGCTGTTGCCGATGGCGTTTCGCATCATCCTGCCGCCCCTCACCAGCGAGTCGATGAACCTGCTGAAGAACTCCTCGGTGGCGTTTGCGGTGTCGATTGCCGAGCTGACGATGTTTGCCATGCAGGCCCAGGAAGAAACGTCCCGTGGCATGGAAATCTACCTGGCGGTGACCTTGCTGTACGCCGCGTCAGCCTTTGCCGTGAACCGTGTGTTTGCCCTGATAGAACGTCGCATGCGCGTGCCCGGTTTCATTGCCGCAGGCACCGGTGGGGGGCACTGAGATGCTGGGCCTGGACCTGTCCTTCTTCGACCTGGAGATGCTGCGCAAGTTTGTCTGGAGCGGTCTGGTGTTCAGTGTGCAGTTGACCGTGGTGGCCACCCTCGGCGGCGTTGTGCTGGGCACGGTGCTCGCGCTCATGCGGCTGTCGGGTCAGCGTTGGCTCACCACCCCGGCCACGGTGTATGTCAACGGCATGCGCTCCATTCCCCTGGTCATGGTGATTCTCTGGTTCTACCTGCTGATCCCGTTTCTGATTGGCAAGCCGATCGGTGCGGAGCTCTCGGCAGTGATCACCTTCATCGCCTTTGAGGCTGCCTACTTCAGCGAGATCATGCGTGCGGGCATTCAGTCGATCCCGCGCGGCCAGGTGTTTGCCGGCCAGGCGCTGGGCATGACGTATGCCCAGAACATGCGGCTCATCATCCTGCCGCAGGCCTTTCGCAACATGCTGCCCGTGTTGCTGACCCAAACCATCATCCTGTTCCAGGACACCTCGCTGGTGTATGCCATCGGTGCCTACGATTTGCTCAAGGGATTTGCCAATGCTGGCAAGATTTACGGCCGCCCCGAAGAAGCGTATTTGCTCGCGGCCGTGGTCTACTTTGTGATCTGTTTTGCCTTGTCCTGGGGCGTCAAGCGCCTGCAGGCCAGGATTGCCATTGTGCGTTGAGCACGGGGGCGGAGAGTTCTCATGATTGAAATCAAGCAGGTATCCAAATGGTATGGCCCGGTGCAGGTGCTCAATGACTGCTCGGTCAGCATCCACAAGGGCGATGTGGTGGTGGTGTGCGGCCCCTCAGGCTCGGGTAAATCCACCTTGATCAAGACGGTCAATGGCCTGGAACCCTTTCAGCAAGGAGAAATCTTTGTCGATGGCGTGCCGCTGCATGCGTCCACCACCGACTTGCCGAAACTGCGCTCGCGTGTGGGGATGGTGTTCCAGCATTTCGAGTTGTTTCCCCATTTGTCCGTCACCGAAAACCTGACCATCGCGCAAGTCAAGGTGCTGGGCCGGTCCATCGATGAAGCCACCGCGCGCGGCCTCAAGATGCTGGACCGTGTGGGGCTGATGGCGCACAAGGACAAGTTTCCGGGCCAGCTCTCCGGTGGTCAACAGCAACGCGTGGCCATTGCGCGCGCCTTGTCCATGGACCCGGTGGTGATGCTGTTTGACGAGCCCACCTCGGCCCTGGACCCCGAGATGGTGGGTGAGGTGCTGGACGTGATGGTGCAACTGGCGCAGGAAGGCATGACCATGATGTGCGTGACCCACGAAATGGGGTTTGCCCGCAAGGTGGCCAGCCGCGTGATCTTCATCGACGTGGGTGGCCGCATTGTGGAAGACTGCTCCAAAGACGAGTTTTTCGGTCACCCCGAAAACCGTCAGCCGCGCACCAAGGAATTCCTCTCAAAAATCCTGCAGCACTGAGCCTGCACTCGCAGCGTCTGGCTCTTGCCACCACACCACACCACGCCTGAGCGCCTGAGGCGTCAGGGTGACATTCGATGTGGTACCTCAGGACATGGCTTGCACGATGCGGTCGAACTGCAACGGCAGATCGCGCACCCGCACGCCCAGGGCGTTGTACACCGCGTTGCCGATGGCGGCAGCTGTGGGACCTGTGACCCCTTCGCCCACACCCAGCGAGGGCTCGTGGGGGCGGGAGATCAGCTCAATATCCACGCGCGGCAATTCGCTGAAACGCAGAATCGGGTAACTGTCCCAGTCGGTGCTGGTGATGCGTTGGTCGTCGAACTGCACTTGCTCTTTGAGCACCCAGCTGGTGACCTGGACAATGCCGCCTTCGAGTTGGTTGAGCACGCCGTCGGGGTTGACGATGCAGCCGCAGTCCACCGCCGCCACCACCCGCTTGATGGCCACACGCTCGGTCAGCTCCACCTCGGCAATGACGGCTGCATAGTTGCCGATATTCTTGTAGCGGGCAAACGCCAAGCCCATGCCACGGCCCTCCCCGCCTGTGGAGCCAGGCTCCCATTGCGCTCGGCGCACCACCGCTTCGATGACCGCACGCGCACGCGGGTCTGACAGGTGTCGCAATCGAAAGCTCACCGGGTCCTGCCCGCTGGCCAGGGCCAGTTCATCCATGAAGGATTCAATGGCGAACACATTCAGATACGCGCCCAGAGCCCGCAAGGCCGATACCCGGATGGGCATGGCGGTCACTGCGTGATTGGTCACCTGCATGGCGGGGACGTCGTAGTAGGGCACCGCATTGCGCTGGCTGCCGCCCCCCATGTGCAGGGGCATGTCCGTGGCGGGCATCATGGGCTGCCCCTCGCCTTGATGCCAGGCAGCCAGAAAGCCGGGTTCAGGGCGTCGCCCGGGCCGTTGAATATGCCGATTGCCCCAGAGATGCTCCTCCCAGTTGGCAATGCGGCCTTCATCGTCGAGACGGGCCTTCAACGCGACCACCATCGCCGGGCCCTGGGGCTCCCAGGCAAACTCGTCCTCGCGCATCCACTGCACGCGCACTGGCGTGCCCGGCACAGCACGCGCGAGCAACACGGCATCAAAGCTCACATCGTCGGCACCGTTGTGACCATAGCACCCCGCACCTTCGGCGTGACGCACCACCACCCGCTCGGTGGGTAGCTTCAGCAGCTTGACGACTTCGTCGCGCAAGGCGTGGATCGACTGCGAGGCCGACCAGACGTCCAGGTGTTCGTCGTGCCACCATGCCAGCCCGCAGGATGGGCCGATCGACCCATGCGACAGATAGGGGCGGGTGAAGGTCGCCGCGAGTTCAGTCTGGGTTGCTTGATGGCTGGGCGGGTCATCCCGCAGCAACTCGATGTCGGCAGGCTGATGACGCAAATAGTCGTGAATGCCGTGCGCCGGCGGTAGCGCAGGACCGGCTTGCCACTGGCAGTCCTGTGCCAGGCGTTGCATGGCACGGATGGCCTGTTCCTCTCGCTGCGCAATGACACCCAGAAAGCTGCCATCGCGCACCACGGTGATCACACCCGGCAGGGCTCGCGTGGCAGTTTCATCCACCTGCAACAGCACGGCCCCCACGCCGGGGGGGCGAACGACACGACCGTGCACCATGCCGGGAAGCTGCAGGTCATGCAAAAAGGTGCCGCCGCGCAACTTGGCCGGCAAGTCTTTGCGGGGCAATGACTGCCCCACCACCCGGTGTTGGGCAGGCGATTTGGGCGCAACACGTCCACACGCGGGTTGACTGAGATCGACGTGTTGGCACAACTCCCAATACGAGAGGCCGCGATCGATGCCAGCTGCCTTGAAAATGCCCTGCTCGACACGGAGTTGCTCCGGATCGACCTTCAACGCCTGTGCCGCCGCCTGGGCAAACAGAGACCGAACTTCCGCGCAGGCCTGGCGCATCGCCTCGCCACCTTCTTGGATGGAGCGGCTGCCCGAGGTGGACCCTTCGTTGGGGCTATGGGAGGAGTTCACTGGGTGAATATCCACGCAGCGGTAATCGATATCGAGTTCCTCGGCCGCCATTTGCGCGATGGCCGACAGAATGCCTTGGCCCAGTTCGACCTTGCCAGTGAAGAGGCTCACCCGTCCCGGGGCGTCAAAGCGCACCCAGCGGTTGAGCATGGGTGTGGCCGCCAGGGTGGGGGGCAAGGTCGACTCACCGGGAGCGTGGGTGGCGTGCGTCATGGTGCAGAGGCCTGCAGGTCGATGGCAGCCCGCTGGATGGCCCTGATAAAGCGCCAATGGGTGCCGCAGCGGCACAAATGCCCGTCGAGCACGCGCATGATCTCTGCCTCGCTGGGCGAGGCGCGGGACGCCAGCAGGGTTTTGGCGGTGATCAAAATGCCATTGACGCAGTACCCGCACTGGAGGGCTTGCTCCTGTTCGAACGCGTGCAACAGAGACTGCATCACGGGGTCATCCTGCAGCCCTTCCAAGGTGGTGATGGACTTGTCCTGGCAAGACCACAGCGGTGTATCGCAGGAGGCGACGGACCGCCCGTTCACCAGCACGTGACACGCACCACACTGGCCCTGACCGCACCCAAAGCGGGCGGCCGTGAGTCCCAGGTCGTTGCGCAGGGCATACAGCAGAGGCGTTTGCCCATCGGCGGGGACCGCGTGGGTCGCTCCGTTGACATGCAGTTGCATGGGTTCTTCCGTGATCGCGCGAGTCGTACCAGGGTGTGTCATTCGACGGCTTCGTAGCTCAGGCGTTGAACCCGGGCCATGTTGGTGCCTTCGATGCGGATCAGACTGGTGGGAGCCACCCGTGTGGGGGCGTGCAAATCGCCCTCGTTGTAGACATGGGCGACACCGGGCGTGAGTGCATAGGTCCGCACGGCTTTGACCTTGCCGGCGCGCTCGGGCGTGGCGGGTTCCAGCAGCTGGTAGTCGCTCATCTCGGTCTGGCCGCGTGCCTGACCATAGATGGCCCAGGAGTGGGCATGGTCGTGAGGCGTGGAATGTTTGGCCGAGAGGTAGTTGTGCGCCAGCACGCAAAAGCCCAGTTCCGGATCTTCGTAGAGCAGTTCGCGCTCACCGGTCTCAGGCGGAATGAGACGATTCACGAAACCCGTGTCGGACAGCAAGGCTTGCAGCAAGGTGGCGACCTGTTGTCGACCAGCCGGGCCGGGTTGGCTCGACAGGCAGAGGCGGCATTGGTCGATGAAGGTTTGCAGTTGCGGGTCCATGCGGGTCTCCTGTCATGGCGAGTTCGAGTGACGGCTGGCGCTGGTGGCGAGTGCCTCGCAACCTCCCACAGTTTAAGGACTATCGGGGTCCTGCGCCAAGCGCCGAGGGCCTCAGGCGCGGCACGTTCGGGACAACCCCGGTTGGTGGTCGTGGTGGGGGCTGATAAGCTGGGCTCACCATGATCGACCTCTACACCGCCGCCACGCCCAATGGTCACAAAGTGTCGATTGCGTTGGAGGAACTGGACCTGCCCTACACCCTGAAGGTGCTCAACCTGTCGCAGGGCGAGCAAAAGACGCCAGCATTTCTGGCAATCAACCCCAACGGACGCATACCCGTCATCGTGGACCGCGACGAGGATGACTTTGCCGTCTTTGAATCCGGCGCCTGTCTGATCTACTTGGCAGAAAAAACCGGGCAGCTGATGCCACAGGAGTCCAAAGGACGATCCCGGGTCCTGCAATGGCTCATGTTCCAGATGGGGGGCATCGGGCCCATGATGGGCCAGGCCAATGTGTTCTATCGCTACTTTCCAGACAAGATCCAGCCTGCCATCGACCGCTACCAGGGAGAGAGCCGGCGCTTGTTTGCTGTGCTCGATGGGCACCTGAAAGACCACGAATACCTGGCGGGCGACTACTCGATCGCCGATATTGCCAACTGGGCCTGGGTGCGCACGCATCGGTGGTCGGGTGTCGAGGTGGAGGGGCTGCCGCACCTGCAGCGCTGGTTGTCAGCCATCCGGGCGCGGCCAGCGGTGCAGCGCGGTATCGCGCGACCGGCGCCTGAGGTGCACCTGCGCCGTGATGGGGATGACGCGGCACGCCGCTATTCAGAACAAGCTCGGCAGATGGTCGAGATGGGACAGACACGCAAGGACCCTGCATGAAACTCTATTCCGCGTACCGCGCACCCAATCCGCGCCGGGTGCTGATGTTCCTGGCCGAGAAGCACATCACCGGTCTGGAGGTGGTCAATGTCGACCTCAACCAGGGCGAGCACCGCACCGAGAGTTATGTGGCCAAAAGTCCCTTGTCCAAAGTGCCGGCGCTCGAGTTGGACGATGGCCGCGTGCTGACCGAAACCCGTGCCATCTGCACTTGGCTGGAAGGCCATCATCCTGAGCCCAACCTGATGGGGCGCGATGCGGATGAGCGCGCCTTCATCGAGATGGCGGATCGTCGCGTCGAGTTGTATCTGATGGCGGGATTGGCCCACTGGATTCGGCATTGCCACCCGGGCCTGGCACCGCTCGAAAACCCGCAATTTCCCGACTTCGGACGCTCGCAAGGGGAAAAGGTGGTGGAGGTGGCGCGCTGGCTGGACCGTGAATTGCAAACGCAACCGTGGGTGGCGGGTGAGCGGCTCACCATTGCCGATATCACCGCGTTTTGTGCGCTCGAGTTTGCCCGTGGTCTGATGAAGTTCGTGCCTGGCCAATTGGGCTTGCAGGCCTTGCAGGCCTGGCGCGACCGCATGAATGAACGCCCCAGTGCCAAGGTGCTGTAAGTCTCGCAGATCAGGAGTTGATGCCATGACCACCCTTTGTGTACGCCAGGTGCGCACCCGCGCCGTTGAGGCCCCCCTGACATACACCCTCAAGACCAGCACGGGTGTGATTGCCACCGCGCCCTTGGTCCTGATTGACATCGAGACCGATGCGGGCGTCACGGGTCGATCGTATGTGTTCACCTACACACCGCTGGCGTTGAAGGCGGTTCAGTGTTTGGTGGATGATCTCGGTGCAACCCTGGTGGGCAAGCCGGTGGCGCCGGTGAACCTCGATGCAGAGTTCGAGTCACGCTTGCGTCTGCTGGGCCGTGGTGGCCTGGTGATCATGGCGTGCTCGGGCCTGGATATGGCCCTGTGGGATGCCCTGGCCATTCACCAGGACCTGCCGCTGGTCACCTTGCTCGGCGGTTCGCCCCGACCTATTCCTGTGTATGACAGCCATGGACTCGATGGCCTGGAGCTGGGACCTTTGCGTGCCAGACAGGCGGTGGACGCAGGCTTTCGCGCGATCAAAACCAAGATGGGGTACCCAACCTTGGCACAAGATCTGGACGTGTTGCGCGCCCTGCGGCAGGCGGTGGGTGCTGACGTGCACATCATGGTGGACTACAACCAGGGCCTGAGCGTGCCCGAAGCCGAGCGTCGCATCCGTGCGCTCGCGCAAGAAGGCGTGACCTGGGTCGAGGAGCCCACGATCCAGGAAAACCTGGAGGGGCACGCACGCCTAAGAGGTCTGGGGGTTCCGATTCAGATCGGTGAGAACTGGTGCGGACCTGGCGATATGCAGCGCGCCTTGCAAGCGGGGGCCTGCGACTTTGCCATGCCTGATGTGATGAAGATCGGTGGCGTTACCGGCTGGATGCGTGCCAGCGCATTGGCGCAAGGTGCGGGCGTGCCCATGTCGAGCCATATCTTCCCGGAGATCAGTGCGCATTTGCTGGCGGTCACGCCCACCGCGCATTGGCTCGAGCGCATGGACTTGGCCGGTCCTGTGCTGGCGCAACCGCTGCGTTGCGTCGATGGGTGCGCGGTCAGTGCCGACGTGCCGGGTAGCGGTGTGGCGTGGAATGAGGATGCTGTGCGTGCATACCAGGTGAGCTGATACGGCGCTGGTGGTGATGGTAAATTTGAATTTGACCTGAACAGGAGGAACTTCACATGGATCGACGTCAATGGCTTTCTCGTGGCGCCGCAGCCGGCGCAGTGGCTGCATCGCTGGCGACACCGGCGCGCGCGCAAACCGCCGCCGCCCCCGATATTCGCTGGCGTATTGCTTCCAGCTACCCCAAGAGTCTGGTGTCGATCTATGGCGCCGTGGAAAACATGGCCAAGCGCGTGGGTGAGTTGACGGGCGGCAAGTTCAACATCTCCATGCATGCAGCGGGTGAACTGGTGCCGGCCCTGGGCGTCTTTGATGCGGTTTCCAATGGCACGGTCGAGGTGGGTCACACCGCCAGCTATTTCTACATCGGCAAGGACCCGGCGTTTGGGTTTCACACGGCCTTGCCGTTTGGCCTGAACATGCGCGCACAAAATGCCTGGCTGTATGAGGGGGGCGGACAAGCGTTGATGGACGAGTTCTTTGCCACCTATGGCGTCATGAGCATGGCGGTGGGCAACACCGGGGCGCAAATGGCCGGCTGGTACCGCAAGGAAATCAAGACAGCGGCCGACCTCAAAGGCCTGAAGTTCCGCGTCGGTGGTTTGGCTGGCATGGTGCTGTCCAAGCTGGGCGTGGTGCCGCAACAGCTCGCCGCCGGCGACCTGTACCCGGCGTTGGAAAAAGGTGTGATCGATGCGGCCGAATTTGTGGGGCCGCTAGACGATGAAAAGCTGGGCTTGCACAAAGTAGCCAAGTACTACTACTACCCCGGCTGGTGGGAAGGCTCGGCCACGCTGTCGCTGTTCATCAACCAGAAAGCCTGGGCCACCTTGCCACCTCAGTACCAGGTGGCCTTGCGCACCGCAGCTGCCGAGGCCAACCAGTGGCTGACGGTCAAGTACGACACCGAAAATCCGCAGGCCTTGCGACGGCTGGTGGCCGGTGGTGCGCAGTTGCGCTCATTCCCAAAGGATGTCACCCAGGCGTCCTACAAGGCGGCACAGCAGCTCTATGTCGAGTTGTCCGAGAAAAGCCCGGCTTTCAACAAGATTTTTGCGCATTGGTCGAAATTCCGTGCCGAGCAGATCATGTGGCAGCAGTTCTGTGATTTGCCCTTCGACAACCTCATGACACAGCTCATCAAGAGCAAGTGAGGGTGTGCGGATGAGTCAGGCGAGGCTCGCGCGCTACTTGTCGATCGATGATTTTCGGCAAGGGGCACGACGGCAGCTGCCGCGCGCCATCTTCGACTTCATCGATGGTGGTGCCGAGGACGAGTTGACGTTGCGCGACAACCGGCAGGCATTCGAGCGCATCCGGTTGGTGCCGCGTGTGCTCACGGATGTCAGCGCGCTTCAGACCGAGCGTGAACTCCTGGGTGCCCCGGTGAAGGTCCCCTTGGTGGTGGCGCCCATGGGCTCGTGCATGCTGGCCTGGCCTCAAGCCGATATAGCGATTGCGCGCGCCGCCCATGCGCATGGCTTGGTCTACACGCTTTCCACCATGTCCACGACCAGTATTGAGCGTATGGCGCGCGCGGTGCAGGGGGCCTTGTGGTTTCAGTTGTATGTGTTGAAAGACCACGACTTCAATCTGCAACTTATCGACCGGGCACAGGCGCATGGCTACGGTGCGCTGGTGGTGACGGTGGACCTGCAAGCCGGCGGCAAGCGCGAGAAGGACTATCGCAACGGTATTTCAATTCCCTTGCGCCCCAGCTGGCGCTTGTGGTGTGATGGCGTCACCCATCCCGGCTGGGCCTGGCGGTTGCTGCGTGCAGGATTGCCACAGTTCGAGAATATGGCAGGCTATGGGGGCATGGCCGACAACGGATTGCCGATTGCGGAACGTGTGGGACAAAGCCTGGACGACGCTTTCAACTGGGAGAAGCTCGCGCGCATGCGTGAGCGCTGGAAGGGTCGTTTGCTGGTCAAGGGGGTGGAACACCCCGAGGATGCCAAGCGACTGGTCGCCATGGGCGTTGATGGCATCTGGATTTCCAACCATGGGGGCCGTCAGCTCGACGGTGCCATGGCCACAGCGGATGCCTTGCCGTTGATTGCGCACGCTGTGCCGGGCACCCCCTTGATCATTGACTCCGGCGTCAGGCGTGGCGTGGATGTGTTGAAGGCCTGTGCGTTGGGAGCCAGCGGTGCGGCCGTGGGCCGAGCGGTGCTGTACGGTGCCGCGGTGGCTGGCGAGGCCGGCGCTTATCGGGCGCTGCAAATTCTCATCGATGAATTGAGGCTCTCGATGAAGCTTTCAGGGGCGGCCTCATTGACCGAGTTGGGCCCTCATTGGGTCACGCGCTGAGCAGACGCAGAGGCTCAGTGCAGGCGTCGCTGGGGGCGGCGTGACGTCTCAGTCCAGCCGCTGCTCGGTGTGTCCGTCAAACAGATGGACCTTGCTCACATCGATGTCCAGGTGCACGGTGTCACCCGGCTGGACGGCGGTGCGACCATGCATCACCAGGGTGAGTTGCGTCTGTCCGACTTGCAGCAACAGTTCGGTCTCGGCACCTGTGGGCTCCACCACCACCACCTGGGCGGGGACACCCTGACCCGTGGTGGACAAGGTCATGTCGCTGGGCCGAATGCCGTAGTGCACCGAGCGTCCGGCGTGGCGAGTCAAGGCGGGCGGCACGGGCCACTGCACTCCTTGGGCTTGCACCACTTGCGAGCCAGCCTGGAATTCCCCTTTCACCACGTTCATGGCGGGTGAGCCGATGAACTGGGCGACGAACAGGTTGCCCGGGTGGTCGAACAGCTCCAGTGGTGTGCCGATCTGCTCGATGATGCCGTCGTGCATCACCACAATACGGTCCGCCATGGTCATGGCCTCGATCTGGTCGTGCGTGACATACACCGTGGTGGTTTTGAGGCGCTGGTGCAATTCCTTGATCTCGGCGCGCATGGCCACCCGCAGCTTGGCGTCGAGGTTGGACAACGGCTCGTCAAACAGGAACACCTTGGGGTCACGCACAATGGCGCGGCCCATGGCCACGCGCTGTCGCTGACCGCCGGAGAGTTCGCGCGGATAACGCTCGAGCAAGGCGTCGAGGTTGAGAATGCGGGCGGCATGGGCGACTCGTTCCTGCAACAGTTGTGCACTGGCTTTGCGCAGCCGCAGGCTGAACCCCATGTTTTCACGCACCGTCATGTGTGGGTACAGGGCGTAGCTCTGGAACACCATGGCAATGTCGCGGTCCTTGGCTTCAAGGTCGTTGACACAGGTGTTGTCAATGATGATCTCGCCATCGGTGATGTCCTCCAGGCCGGCGAGCATGCGCAGCAGCGTGGATTTGCCGCAGCCCGAGGGGCCTACCAGCACCACAAATTCACCGTCACGAATGTCAAAGCTGATGCCGTGGATGATGTCGGTCTTGCCGAACGATTTCTTGATGTTGCGAAAGGAAACGGATGCCATGTCGGACTCTCAGGATTTGACGGCGCCGGCGGTCAGGCCCGACACCATGTAGCGCTTGAAGGTGTAATAAATGGCCGCGGGCGGCAGGGCGTAGATGAGGCCCGTGGTCATGAGCAACTCCCAGGGGGAATCGTCAGCCGACAGGAAGTTACCCAGGGCGACGGCGACGGTCACGCTCTTGTCGTTGGACAGCAGCAAGAAGGCGTAGAGATATTCATTCCACGCCAGCAGCAGCGAGTAGGTGCCCACGGCCACCAGAGACGGCACCATGAGCGGGAGGTACACCATGAAGAACAACTGCATGGGGGATGCCCCGTCCATGCGCGCGGCCTCATCGAGTTCGTAGGGCAGCTTGTCCGAGGCCTGCTTGAGCACCCAGATGCAGTAAGGCGAGGCAATCGTCACCATGGCCAGAATGAGTGACCACTGCGTGTTGAGCAGGCCATACAGCCCCATGGTCTTGTACATCGGCACGGCCAGAAAAGCCGCAGGGATGAAGTAGGTGAACAAGGCCAGGTTCATCACGGTGCGGCCCCCGCGCACCTTCAGTCGACTGATGGCAAACGCGGCACAGGTGGCGATCAGGAGGGTAAGAAACCCCACGGTCAAGGCGATCAGCAGCGAGTTGCCCATCTGCACCCAGAAGTGGTCCAGATAGAAATGCTTCTGGTGGAACACAAAGTCGAAGTTCTGCAGTGTGGGCTCCTGGGGCCAGAGCCGACCCGAAGTCGCCGAGTCCTTGCTCGAAATCGCGAACAAGAACATGTGATAGATGGGCACCAGCGTCCAGATCAGCACAGGAATGCCAATCAGCAGCAGCTTGGCTTCCGTGGTGACGGTTTTGAGGAAGGATCTCTTCATGGTCATGCCTTCACTTGGAGAGTCGCTTCATCATGTAATACACCAGCGGCAACACCAGTGGCAAGGCCACCACGATGGAGGCCATCGCCAGGTCCACCTGGTCGAGTCGCAGGTAGCGTATGCCCAGCGTGGCCAGCACGTGCGTGAGATCGGCCGGTCCGCCCCCCGTGAGCAGGTAGACACTGTTGAAGTCGCCGAGGGTCCAGATCGTGGAGAGCAAGGTGGAGGTGAGGTAGAGCGTCTTCATCGAGGGCCAGGTGATGAAGCGGAATTTCTGCCAGCTCGAGGCGCCATCAACCGATGCCGCTTCATACTGGTCGGCGGGAATGGCCAGGCGACCGGCAACGAGGATCAGGGTCCAGAACGGCAGCGATTTCCAGATGTGCATCAACATCGAAAAGGTGAGGGCCAGCGTGGGGTCGTTCAACCAGTTGGGGCCATCCAGCCCGGTCATGCGGAAGATGGTGCTGTTGATCACGCCCCACTCGGGGTTCAACATGAAGCGCACCGACAGAATGGTGGGGATCGAGGGCACGGCCCAGGGCAGAATGAAGAGGG
>JACCDJ010077433.1_pt1 | contig 35889 bp, 74 predicted proteins | sample 7444481 | NCBI WGS metagenome assembly JACCDJ01 (sample SAMN15323435, study PRJNA562643) | freshwater metagenome | isolation source: river surface water | place: USA:Blue River Watershed | collected 2017-08-15
ACAGGTTCGTTAACCTTGAGAAGGATATCGAGACCAACCCAAGCACATTGCCGTACCTGAAGACCTACAAAGACATGATCACCCGTCACAAGGCCAAAATTCAAAAGATGGCAGACACGGAAGAGTTGATTATGTTGCATCGCATTAGGTCCAACAGATCCATTCAGCTTTCGGTACAAAGAGAGTATGTTTACGCAAGACAGTTCTGTCCACGCAATGATACCCGCAATCAGGATATCAGAATATGTATTGCCAACTCGGAATTCCACGATGTCTCGGACTTGGATAATAATCCAATCCTAATGGAGATTGCTGACAAGAAGATCTGCAAAGCTCTTGATGAGATTATCACGGAGAGAGAAAAACAATACGTATTACAGTATTCCAAAAAATAGTTTGAATATTTCAAAATAATGTATACCTTTATCGTATGGACCGAAATCAGATCATCAAGTACCGGGACAACCTCCATTGGGAGATTGTAAGACATGTCACCCGTTTAACCAGGGATAATCAAGACTTTGACATCACCTTGGACAGGGTCCTATGTACTACAGCACCTTCAGGATATCCTGTTCAGGTGTACGGTATCGACGGAGAGACATGTAGACTGATCACGGGAAAGTCGGATGGATTTAATATCGACTACCCGAGATTAACAACTCCACAACTTGAGGAGCTGCACTCGATGATCCTACAGAAGGAATACAGTTTAATTAGTTTAACTTAAAATTAAAAACGTATGACAACGATTAAAACACAAGTGATCACATCAAAGAAGGGTTATGAGATTTGGTTCACATTAGATGGTGGACAGACCATGGAGTTGGACAGTGTTCATCCGACCATGGAAGAGGCAATGAAGATGGTGAACAGTCTTCACAGCCACTACAACTTCGTTAACATGATCACCAAGAATCTGAAGAAGTCCAAGTCAGGGGAATAACATCCCCTGATCAGGGGAACCTGACCAATATTGTTTCGCATACTTTAACCAATAAACATACACATGAAAAATTTCCTTAAAGAACTCGAGTGGAAGTTCGACTACTACTTCCTAATTTTCCTGTACAACCCAAACAAAGCTCACCGCTATCATCTATTCATGAAAAAGAAATGGGGACGTCGATGGACCCATGGTGAGAAGTAGATCACGTCGGAAGGAACAGGAGTAATATTGTTTCGCATAACCAAAAATATTTTCTCGGATTATTTTTTTTTCTCATTAAGATAGTTTATATTTTAATATAAAACTTTCAAACACATGAGAAACAAAAAAACAACACGTCGCAATCAGGTAACGACTTACGTACCTATCGCAGACAACATCTACCATGATGGATCATCCTACCGTGTTCGTGTAAGAGTAGAAGGTGAGACTGTAAGCAAGAACTTCTCCAACAAGAAGAAGGCCATTCAGTTCCGCAACATTCTTTTGAACGCGTAATACACTTTACCAATGTGGGGTCGCCTCCTCACATCAGAGTACATAGAAGCCCCGTCCCATGGATGGGGTTTTCTTTTGCTCCGAAGGAGTGTATGACCTTCCCTGTGCGAAACAACATTTTAATGTTGCTACATCTATTTTATTACGGGGACCCTTTGGGTCCCCTTCATCCCGGTAATGTATGACTTTTATGCGAAACAACTTTGTATCACACTTTACCGGGATGTACCGAAGGTCAGGACAAAGGACTGTATGACGCTTCCCATGCGAAACAATATTCCGTGCGAAACAAAATTGTACACCGTCGAGTGATGTATGACGGTTCCCCATACGAGTTTATGTGAATCGTAATTACGGGGACCTAACGGTCCCCTTCAGGATGTGATACATTTTAATTCGTATGACATTGTTCCACGTGGAACACTATGCGGGGATCCTTACTCCCTGTCGGTCGGTCTTCGACAGGATCCCCTTCAGGGGTTCGTTGTATCACATAATAGGACTATTCTAATAGGGTAGACGAAAATCCTTAAGGGTTTTTTAAAAAAACGTTGTACTATTCCGTGAAACCACTATGTACGGGATGAAGGACCGACCGAAACGTAGTGTAGGGAGGTCCGTAATTAACCAAATAAACCCCTTTACGAGTATATGTTTTTCAGAATTCTGGAGATATGGTCTTCATTTCGCTCACGGGTCAATCCCCGGCTACTAACCACCTATGTGGGAAAAAGTGGTAAATTGTGGATAACTTATATTGTATCGGAAAATTAGGATAAAAAACTATCTTTTAGGATAGTAAAATTGATCACGATAAAAGTGTACCAAAAAAGTAGGGTTTTTACTACTAAAAACGGAAATAAATTCGGTATAATTTTAGGGGTGATTTAATGGGGATTAATTACCTTGCAGAGGGGATTTATTAGGGGGTAAAAGGTGAACCTCGTGTACCGGTATACGGTCGGGAATCTGTCGATTCCCTCCCTTCAGGACAGGGAGTTCAGGTGGTTATATGGGGTAAAATATACTATATGAAATAGGATTATCTGACGAATGAACTATAGACAATAATGTTCTATACCTACTAATTCATTCCATAATGGATGGTTATCATTTATTTCTTCTTGGTCTATTCTACCGCCTTCATCTCTTAATCTAATCCATCTTGTGTGTAGGAAATTCCATGGATTAACTATGAAGTAACCGACATATACCACTTCCCTTCCTTCGTAGTATATCCTTTTACTATTCGTTAGGAACTTAAACTCTCTCATAACTTTGTGTTAATCTATTAAATTCCTCCTCGTCTATTGTGAAACTATGATCTTCAAATGTATTTGGTCCCCTCGGGTTTATATGGTATAGTTCATAGACTATGTCAATATATGTTCTTAATGGGGGGAATCCACTAAAGGTTACATTTCTAATAATGATACATTTACTCTCACCATAATGATCAAAATAATATGAGTCATCTCTTGGAATTATTCCATTTGATGTGGAATCATATACCTTTCTAATCACATAGTTTTCATACCAATTTGGGAGGGTGGATTCGTATTTTTGGAAGAACTTAAAGGGTTTCATTATCTTATTTCATTATACATATCCATGGACATTGTGATATAACGGGTCTCCGCTCTATCTGGTTGATTTAGATATATATGATATAGTTCATATTCAATAGTCACCGTTTCCATTAAAGGTAAATTATTATCATCTGGAGTTATATTATTGATAATGATAGCTTTACTCCCACCATTCATTTCAAAACGATTTACGTGAGCACGAGGATTGATCTCATATCTTATCATATTCAGAACAACATTATCGTAGTCATCATAAGGGGATATGGTTGGTTCCTCTTCAAGATAGTTCGTGTTATTTGCAAAAAACTTAAATGTTCTCATATACCAGATTCTTTAATATAATGGGTTCATCACAGTGGGGACAATCCTTAAGAACCAATAGATTATTCATATAGAAACTCCATTTGGATACCATAGGGATTTCCTTATCTAATAGTTTCCTGAATCCATCCTGATTATCTACCTCCCCATATATGTCATAATACTTACCTTTGTATCTGGTGATGATATGCTCACCATTGGTATAGGGAACACATCCTTTGTACATCTTGGATAATAAGATATGAAACTTATAACATCCACCCTTGCTGTATATGTGGTGGATATATCTATCGGTTTTGTTTAGTTCTTCAATGAAGTCAGATATTCCCATTTGATTATATTAACGTTTAGGTGAAAACCAGTAATTGAACATCTCCATTCCATACAGTTATCGTTGTTACAATTACATCTAAAACAATATGCCTTATCACCATTGGGAGTTATTCCCTCGATATCCTTACCTTTAATTGGAAGTTCCATTGTCTTGTTGTTTAGCGTTATCATCTAAAACGTGTAGTGTTCCACAATTATTACACCCAATATAAACTATATGATATGCTTCATAATTGTCATCATCTATTTCGGTAGAAATGTGATAATCAAACATATTGTTTTGACCGCAATTTCCACAAATCATATGTAATTTAGCGTGCGCCATTGTCTTGTTGTTTTCGCTTTGCATCTAACTTATCTTTTCTAATTGCGTCTGATATCTGTTCTCCGAAGTTATCTATTAGGTACTTACCTAATTTACTATAGGGTAATGGTTGTCCTTGAGTATTATATATTTTTGATTTACCATTTTTGAGTTGTTCCATATGTTGGATTTGCTCTTTGGTTGCATCTAATTTAATTGATATCTTGTTTGGCATCGTCTTGTTGTTTTGGTTTAATTCCAATAAAAAGAAAGAATAAAGAAAATGGTAAACCTAATATCATCCACACATAAAAACTTACGAGTAATGATGAGTCTTGTTCTCTTGAAAATGATCCCGCACCGGATAATGCTAACACAAAAACAAATCCGGACCAATTTAATCTCTTAATATAATTTTTCATATTATTTATTCTCGTAAGTTAATGGTAAGTTATGTTCAATGCGTTCTTCATCTGTTGGTGTTCTTTCTTCATCACACATATAACAACGCATTTTTGTAAAGAACTTTGGATGTGTATGTGTCGGTCTCCAATCGTGATCACCTTCATTCAAACAATCCGCTTTATGGGCGTAATGATTGTAGACGATACCTGTTGTATAAACAAATGTCTTTCCGCAATTATCACACGTTTGTTGATAGGTCTCATCTTCACTATATCCATAACCATCTGTGTGGTCAACTTCTTGTGATGAATCACAATAAGGACAATCCATATAATTTGCCATAATTTATTTGTTTAGTTATCTTCTATAATTTTAATTGTTTTTGGATCGACAGGCCAAACTGGCATTCTATCAATGGTAACTTGGAAATCCCCACTAAAACCAATACCCGCAAAAGTACAATTACCAACTAATGGTTGATCTGGCCAACGTGGTGACACTACCGAAATTCGTTTACCAATAAAATGTGAATAATCTTCCATAATGTTTACTCTTTGTGGTCAAGTACGGGGTTCGAACCCATAACGATGCGTAATCTTCTACTTCAACCCTTTGTACTTCAGGGTCCGTCACCGCGTCCTGTATTTAGCTTCTCATACAGTGTATCTACCAATTCTACTAACTGACCATTTAAAAGTTATAGCTTCAGTATCTACCGACTACATCACTGTTTTGACTATTACGCCAAGTCGTCTCAAATTTAATCTATAGCATATTAGAGCCATAGAACTATAACTTTAGTAATCAGGACAGGATTCGAACCTGTACCCCCCATTACAGGGAGCGTGGAACAGCCCCCGAAGCGGCTGTGACACCAATTGCCACCTGACTATGTTTTATAATTTTTGTTGTTTTAACCACACCCAATATACGGATTCATAATCCATAATACCAATATCGTGTGAAGGTAAATGTTCTTTTAAGATTGCTCGTTTCTCTTCAACAGATAATCTACCCCACCATCTAACAGATAATTCACGGTCTGTCAATTGTACCCCAATGTCCGATTTAATATTAATTAAGTTTTCCATAATATTAATTGTTTAAACTGTTAGTAATCAGGGTGGGATTCGAACCCACAATAGTACCATACTCGCTTCGGATGCCTCCTACCACAACGGATTCGAACCGTATCTCCCATGCCTGGGCGCTTTACCAATTTGCCACCTGACTATGACACAAATATAAGAATAATTTTTAATATCACAAAATATTCTTATTCTTCTTCAATGTCACCATTTGGTTTAATGACCATTCCATCCCCAAGATACACTTCACCCATATAACCGGTTGGAATACCCGAACTCTTTAAACTATTATATAATTCTTTGTCCTTCTTCTTATTGGGGATATTCTCGGGTTCGTAGTCACCGTTCTCCATATCCTCATATGTGTTAAAGGGTTTCATTTTTATCTATTAAAAGATTCCTATCTTATCGTTTTGAAATCAAATGATTTAACTTTCTTGACATCTCACCCCAAAAATCGTCCCAAAAGTACTCAATGTCCGAAGTGTTGTCAGTCTCATTAATCTGTGTCAAATACTGTGCCTGTGCAATAGACGCCAAAACCTCAAGAAGATATTTCTTACCTTTGGTATCCATTTCAGTATAGATATTTGTGTAGAATGGATGACTAATATTAAATGTAATGGTGAAACGACCTTTATCGGTTGTTAAGAACCAAAACTTCCCACTATCACTAAAGTCCTTAAACTCCACATCATAGGTTTTCTTTGTCTTAACTGTCGCTTTCTTCGGTTCTTTGTCCTCATCAGGAGTGATCAATGTCTTATCATAAGGACCTCTTGGACCTCTATCTTCTTTGGGTCTCTTGAATCCTGCGTTCTCTGCAGACCTATTGATTTGATTAATAATCTTATCCGTCTCATCAATAACATCTTGGTCAGGTTTAACCAAACCCTTTTCAGATCTCACTCTCAATCCCCAACTATACATCTCCTTGATTTTAATAATCAAATCAGATAATTGTGGATAAATGGTTCTATCTAACGCATCAATACCATTTGTTTTATTAAATTTGATTGGGAATACATCGGTTAATTCCTTTGGAACCGAGAATTCAATTCTGATTGCATTCTGTGATGGGTGATGTGCCAAGATACCGAATGTTCCGCCGGTCTCAACATACTGGTCACCGTAACGAATATAGACACCAGACTTCTTCATTGCAAAACCTGATTTGTCCTTGTTGTTCTTATCCCATGAGTGACGCTCAATCTTCCCCTCCTCAAGAACTACCGCTTCAATCTTAATTTCATACTCCTGGTCGTTTGAACCGACAACAGATGCGTATGTAAAGTTTCTCGATAACTCTCTATTATCACGATATAATGGGTCATTTGGTGTAACTTCGTCAGTTGTAATTTCCCCATTCTTAATCTTATGTACAAATATTTTCGACTTACCGTCTGCAAGTGGCTTATAAAAATATGTTGCAATGTTATTCTTTAATGCTCCGATTAAAAAATGTTGTGTATTTTTAACGGAAATCCTTGTTCCAATCTCGGACTTCTCACATTCTTCGTCTCTATAAAAATGATTTGGATCAACGATTGGTGAATACTTAATTTTCGTTGCCTCTTCTCCATCAAAGGTTTCAATGGTAACATAATAATCTTCATCATTCATGTTCTTATGAAGGTCAAGTAAGTTAATAACACTTGACTTCATACCCATACCAAAGTAACCAGTATCATTTGTACCGTACTCTCGGTTTACCGCAAATCCCATAGATGATCGTAATGTCTCAAATGACATTCCCTTACCGTTGTCAACAATAATGAACGTAGATTCGTCCTCATTGTAAACTAAATCAATTTGTGTTGCTCCCGCATCTAATGAATTGGCAATCAATTCAAACTTTGCCGTGTCTGGTGTGTAACCAACACTTCTTAAGGTCTCCGTGAAAAATCTCTTATGAATGACCATTTCATAAGTTGTCTGCTTTGTTGATGTGCCTGTGACATCAGTTACATTCTTCTTCATGTGAAATTTTTTAAAAGTTTATAGATGGATATATACCATCAACACAAATATAAAACCAATAAATGATATTGCAAAATATTTTATGATATTTTTTATTCCCTATCTTGATTTAACCACAAAGTTTTTAAGTACTCGGCGTTATTTTTACTTCTGAAGTACCATAGTTTATCATAGTCCGGTTTGAACATATTCATATACTTTCTTGACACATATCTATGTATTATGATATATTTGGGGATAATTTCCCCCGATATACCCACAATTTCCTCCTTGTTCATTGTATAGAATACCTCACCCGCGAAGATATACCCACCGTCGTGAGCAATTGCAATGTGATTGGAAAGGAACTTAAATGGCTTCAGACTCATACACAACTTCGTCTTTGGTTTCGTCAATCATCGGTTGATTCTCCAACTCCTCAATAACAATATTGATTGCTTCAGGATATTGTGTGTGTCCTGATTGGAAATAGATACCAACCAATCCCAACACCTCATTGTTAATGTAGTGACGGTTATTACCTTTACCTCTTAATATCTCGTGATCCATCGACACATCATTCCATGTTTCAAGAACACATCTATGTCCACCTTTGATTTTGTGGTGAAGTCTAATGATATTGTTGTGACTGAACTGTTTGATAAATTCCCCTAATTTCATATTATAGTTTTTTAAGTAGGTTTTGTGAAGTATCCCAATCGGTTTGATTATCTTCGTGGGTTTGATTCCATATTTCCCAATGAGATTCAATACATTTTTTAATGAACTTCATATCTTTTCTGGTGAACTGTTGTTTGTCAGGATATTTGGGACCAATCTTAATCTTATTATCCGTGAACTTGGATGTTGATACGAATTCCAGTTGGAAATAGTATTCCCGGTATTCTTTTAGGTAAAGCTCATATACACATAATGTACATGTGTGGTTTTGTTTGGTACAATCACCTATATGAAAAAGATTACCCACATCACCCATATATTTGACAAAATTTTCCGCCCATGTTAGATTGGATGGTTCGATAACATTAAAGTCATCACCTTCTTGAGCTGCTATGAACTCTACAAATGTATACTTACTCATTGTTTTGTTGTTTAGGTAATTCCTCAAAATTTTCTTCACATAATCTATTAAGTGACCCATCAATGTCTAATCTTCCTCCTCCCCAAAACCCGAGACTAAACCAACCATCGTTTTTGGTTCTAACATATATTAATGTTCCACCACCTATTTCATTATCATCTTCAGCTTTAACAAAATAGTCAGTAGTCTCACTAAATAACCAATCACACACACTTACTTCCTTTTTCCATATGGATAAGGTTTCTTGGTCAATTTCATTAAATGGGATGACTTCTTTTATTACAACTTTACTTCTTCGACTAGGTCTAATCTTACCATCATCGAATGAGTAATATGTTTTATTTAGAATTGGTACCATTGTCTTGATGTTTATAAGTTTCGCTATAATATTGTTTAAAATCAACAGACTCGTAACCATTTGCGTTTGCATAACCTGTCATTGAACCTCTTGCAAAAGTTAAGTCGTGTTGCTCCTCCTCCATTTGTTTGGCTTGTTCAATAGTTTCATCGTCAAAATACTTATTATGTTTTTGTTGACTTATTAACCATTCAACTGCCGTTTGTTTATTTCCCATATCTTCTTATATTGCGGTCAGGACAGGATTCGAACCTGTAACATTTTCGGATAACTCTTTTATAAGCCGGTTTATGCAACCTACTGTCCTCGCGTTTACCATTTCACCACCTGACCATTTAACAAATATAAAATATATTTTTGAATATACAAAATATTCTTATTACCTTTATATCCTAAACAAACAAATATATGTTCAAAAACTTCAAGACATCAGAAATGTTAATCCTAATGATTACTATTGTAGTAATCTTCGTGAGTGAATATCATTACATAGTAGACGGTGATGTGAACAAAGCCATCTTCATTGGTTTATGGCCACCCACCATTTTAGGATTCTTAATCTATATTAACCTTAAATCAAAGAAATAATGGAAATCATATTATTATCATCCATCGTTGTAACCCTGTTCGTGGTATTTGGAATTGCCACCTACCGTGAGTTTAATGTAATGTCAGAAAAGAAATATGTACACGTTAAGGAAACCGGACCTCGAGCGAACTTGGTTAACTTTATGGGTAGATTATTTGATGATGAAACCTCATCCAAGAAGATGACATTTAAACAAAAGGATTTGGTGTACAAAGCAATGCATAGAACCATCTCCGATATGGAGAGTGAAGGTATCTATTTTCCTGAAGATGTGAAAGAGGAACTTAAAAGACAACGAGATGAACTCCACTGCGAATACAGTGGTCTACCATCTGTTAGTTCCTACGACCAAAAAAATTAATTAAAAAAAACCCACAATAATATGTGGGTTTTTTATTTAGATAGTAAATTAAGGACGATAGAAACGTGTGGTAATCACTCTTTCATAATTCCACATCGGGTGAGTGTTATTTATCATATCTGTACTAATCATTGTACCATTTTCAATATGTTCAAACACCAAATGTTTATAATATGTACGTGCCTGTGAACTATATCTCACCTGACTAACACCCACACATCTCCATACTGGTAGAACATCATAATTTCTTGCAACATCAAGTGATGGTCTTATACCCCCGAGATGATAGTCATCCATTTGATTCATCCAATCGGAGAATACTCTTTCCTTTTTTTGAAAGAACTTAAAATCTTTCATTTTCTTAACTCTTTTAATTTATCTTCCTCCTCACTTACTTCGATATTGTGTTCCCTGATAAGTGTCATTATCTTATTCCACAGTTCAACCTTCATCTCACCCTTAACATCTTCACCCCACTGCGCGTGTAGTATCTGTGTCTCCCCGTTATCTTTCTGTTGAAATAGCGTTATCTTTAATTTCTTCATATTGATATAAAGATCTGTAAATTATTTGAATATGCCAATGATTCTTTGAAATATATTTTGTTTCTTTCGAATGTCCGAGGCGATTGATAGAATTGTCTCCTCATATAGTTCCTCGTTGAATACCGATATGATTAGGGTCCTATTCATATCCATAATGTTTCTCGGGGTTAAATCGTATACTTCTCTCTTGAGTGTGACCGTGTCATTGAAGAACTTATAGGTCATTGTGATGGGTGAAGTCTTGAAGTAGTCGTTACGTCTTGCCATATGTGAGTTATTTATATGACAAATGTATATTAATAGTTAGAATATTCCAAATAAATTTAGAATATTAATCTTCATAATTTGATGGTTCTTCCTTACGGTCAGTTATGTTCCCATCTCTATCATAATGTGTGATAGTTTTTATACCACTATGAATATCATCATTAACAACCATAATTGGATTGTTAGTATGTGCGTAATAGGTAATTCCGTATTTAGTGTATGGAAGTTTATAATCTGTTCTAACTAAATTTTTACGATAGGCATAACCCATAATATTTTTACCTGATAAAAACTTTTTTTCGTGGTCCAAATAATTTAAAATAACGTAATCGCCAGTTTCGGGGTCTTTATTAAATGTCTCACTTTCTAATCTACCACTAGGATAATAATCCATACGGGTTATCTTATCGGGTGAATCACCAACCTTAAAATAACGTATCGATTTTAATTTTTGATTGGGGTAATATTCGGAATATTCTATAACTTCTTTATCATCGTTATATTTTTGTGAACTATTACCACCATTTCCATCCGTATTTACTTTACGTTCCTCAATTATTTTGCCATCCTTGTATTTTGCATAATATTGTGTAGTGTCCACTTCTTCCGCTCCATCATCATCACTAACTTTCCACCATCCTTGTGCACCTTCATCGGTTGCATGACCGTGATCCACACCAAGTGTTATTTGGAACGGGGGATAAAAAGTAACCGGTTCATAACCCTCATCCTCCTTCTTTTTAAAAATTAAATCGGAAACGGTCACATCATATTGTGGTCTATGATAAGTAATAAAATCTAAAGCATTTGCAACATTTAATCCCATAGACTATAAATATTCGGTAAATGATATTAAGGTAAAAACCTAAGCCACTCAATTCTAATTAAATCAGAAGTGATATCAAATCCCCAACCAGTACCCTCATTATCAATATCATGTATAATTCCGTTTGGACCTGTGATGGTTAAGATAGTTACAATATAATGTGATGGGTAATGATTTAAAAGTGAATGAATACCATAATGATACTCCTCAACAATCTCGTATCGATTTGGGTCAACATATTCTCTTCTACCAAATACCCACGACGCACCTTCGTGTACCTCGATGTCATCATCGTAGTCATTATCTTGTAAAAATTTGAATGGTCTCATCCTCTAAAGAATTTGAATGATGAATTATGTTTCTTAATGTAAACATCGTATTGTCTTCCCTCACGTTGTAAATTAATTTGTCGATATTCTTCCATTGCTTTATGTTGATTAACATAGTATTCTTTTGACTTATGAAAGTCCCAATAATAGTACATATTGAATACCGACATCCACACCATACTTTTATGAATATAAACATGATTCATTACTCTTACACTTCCGTCTGGAAAGAATATTATTTCTTCCATATCGTCGATTCTTCTGAATACAATTTGATCCATTAGTTTCCCATGATACTTGTAATCACCTCTTCTAAATTCTTTAGATACTTTGTGAAACCATTTAACATCACCAATGTTAAAAAAATTAAAAATAAGAATCACACAACCAATTGCAATTGAAAATGATATGGATAATGTTGCAACTTCTGACATAATTTATCGATTTAGTTTTCTACCTGCAGCAGACGGTGTTGTTAAATAATCTTTATAAGACATTAAGTAACTGAAACCAGTTTCTTGAACCTTGAATCTAAAATCATTTTGTAACATTTGAGTTACGATACAGTAATATCCTTTGAAGATAATAGTTGAACCAACAACTAATCGACATCTATTTCTATATGGATTCTTTTGAAAGAATTTAAATTGATTTATCATGCCCCTAATAATTTAGCGATGAACACAATAGTGATAAGTGTTGCAAGTGCTGCGGTAAATGCAACCCCAATTGGTTCCACCCTCCAACTTTCTCTCATCACATCTATAAACTTACTCCAAAGTGTTACTTTAGATTTTGTTACTGTTGTTGTATTGAATAATCTTATTGGATTGTCATTTAAATCTCTTCCTTCGTTAATACCTCTTGTAATTTCCTCTCGCCGTTGTTCAGTTAAATGAGCGTGACGCAAATTTCTTTCATAAAAGTATAGTTCCATCTCATTACCTTGAGCTCGAAGTCTATCATATAAATCTGGATTGGTATGATACAATGCTCTTCTACTCATATGACCTTCAGGTGTGTCGGCATTGAATGATGCGGTAATATGTGTTTGATCATCCATCATATTCACCGTTCCTTTTTGGAAGAACTTAAAGTCTCTCATTACTTTATCGTTTGATTATAAAATGTGTTTGCCGATGTTGTTAAAATTCCACCCATACCGGTTGTGGTATATGTTGTTCCATTTGGATTTGACGTTGTTAAACTAATACTTGTTGCGGTATTAATTGTTCCACTGTTTGGAATGGTATATGTACCAGTACCTGGTGTTGTTGTAATAACATAATTTGGTGGAGTATATTGAATTAAACCCGGGTTAACTGTCCATATAGGATTGTATTGTCTAAATGGTTGTCCCCATTCCCTTAAGTCAGGTAAGGTAACCGGTTCATAATCTTGCAATAATTGCTCTAACCTATCTGTTAGTGTTGGTTTACTATAACCTCTAAAAAATTTAAACTCTCTCATAACATTTATTTTACTATATATATAAACTTTTTGGATAATATAGTAAAGTCGGATTCTTTTTTTGAATATCAATATCTGGATATTGTTTCTTAAACTCCATAACATCGAATCGTTTTGTTATGAGATGAACTCCATTTTTTGTTGGAACTATACCTTCCGTTTTATTTCCTTCAGGCCTTAATTTTGTAATGAATTTATCAATTTTAATAATTTCTTCTCTATTGATTGTATCAATATCCACAATCCATCTCTTCTCTTGTGTTTTGATTTGACCAACAACAGAATCAAATACATTCTTTTGATTGATTTGTCCTGATTGAATACGACTAACAATTTCTGTTATCATATTCATCCCAACATCTCTGTGGTTTTGTTTCTGAATATGAATGTATGCTCTTGCCTTGAACATCTCACATAACTGAATAATCTCATCATATCGTTTTTCAAGATATTCAACTGACGTGACACAATATGATTTGATGGTTCTAACCGATTGATGATTATCTCTCTCACCTTCGGGTTGATCCTTCTTACGTTTGAAGACATAAAGCATATAGAAGTCTCCCTCGTTATCGAAGTTCAACAATGGTTTTATGAGTTCTATGTTGTTAATCATCAGTCTTTTTTATTTCCTATTTTATATCCCGCGATGAACCACAAGATACACAAAAATACAACTTTATATAGTTCCATCTTAATTTAATAATTCGTTTAAAACGTGTTTAGCAAACTTCTTATGTCCCGACGCCCTTAAATGAATACCATCATCAGAGTCACTTCTATCAACAGTATTATCCATCGATACAATTCTACAACCAGTGATTCTTTCTTGAATTTTCTTTTGTAATCTTATGTAACGATTCCTACAACGAATGGTTGTTGCTTCATCATATACAGTATTCTTAATTACCTTTTCAGGATTATATCCGACGATAACAATAACCTCCATATCATGTTGGTTACCCATATCAACCATTGTTTGAATGTTGTTCAATGTTTCAATCTCACTTGTCATTGCAAATGAATCATTGATACCTCCATAGATAATCAATGTCGAATGAAACTCATGACTATCAAGATAAGATTCCAATGTAGATAACATCCACTTGGTTCTCTTACCACCTTTAGATATGTTATCAAATTTCATATCCATACCTTTGGCAACTGTCGATTGCCATCCACCTTTGTAACAGGTTAAACTGTCACCAACAAATAGAATTCTTCTATAAGTTGCGGGTTTAAACGATATCATCGTTAAACATAAAAATAAAATTAATCTATTCATAGTGCTCCAAATAATAATACTAATATCCAATCAATAACAGATAGGACAAACCATACACCTAAAATGTAAATTAAACAACCAAGACCAAAGTCTTTTAAATCTTCTTTAATATTCGGCATCCTCTTCTCTTTCTTTTTTAACTTCAAGATATGATTCTAATAATGAATCCCTGTGTTCATATAAATCATTCATAACTTCGTAACGATATTCCTCATCGTTAATCATTTCCTCAACTTCAACTTCCTCATCGTAATCTTCGATGTCATCATAATCGTACGCATAAACAAATGCACCCATCGGTTCATACATCTCATCTTCATATGTTCCATAGACAATAATATCTTTATTGATTTCAGTAAGTACTGATGTTAATTGTTCAAGATATTTTGTTGGGACATTCCACGCCGACTCAAGAATAAGATCAACTTCTTTAGTTTCTTCAATAAAGTTCTTGGTTGACCACACACCGAATTCGATACGTAACCATTTACTACCAACATTATCATTCATAAATCCAATACCATAGAAATTATCTGTGTCGTTGAATTCTCTATCGTAAAGTTTATTGAAGTGTGGAAGTAAATCTTCGTGTTCAAATGTCTCACCCTTTGTTTGAAACAAGTCCACAAGTTTCTTGTGTGATTCTGTGTCAAGATTAATAATCTTAACATAAGTTGTCATTGTATTTGCCATAATTTTTAGTGATGTACCAATCTTTTAACTTCAACAGCCACAAATTGGTGGTTTAAACTATCTATAAAGGTTTCTAATGTTTCGTGCCAAGTTTCTTCATTTTCAAACATATCACAATATCGGGTAACTTCGTGTGAAATTATATCACACATTACTTCCTCATCATGTAATGTCATTACACTTATCCACACATCAATGTGTGGTAATCCAATACGAATCTCATTTGACCAAGAAGCGTATTGATTTGTGGTATATTCGAATGTATCGTTATCACTCAAAAACTTAAATTCTCTCATTTAATTGGATTGTCATCTATTTTATAAATTTGATATTCATCTGATTTCTCATCTACACGACCACGGATAAACTCCAATGTGTTTTTAGCATCTTCCATATCACCATAGAACACAGTATTATGATATGTGTAACAATTTAATTGATTACTATCATCGAACCATCTTCTGGCAATCACATAATTAAAATTGTTATTCATAATTGTGTATAATCTGTTCTATACAAACATACACAATTATTTGGAATATACGAAATTTTATAAGAAAAAATGTTGTAGGTAAGATGCTAACTTGTAACCAGTAAACGCACCTAAAGCGGAAGGGATTGGGAATACTATTAATTTACCTAATGAGGTAACATACTTGGGTCTGTTTACTATTCTTCCCATAAAATAGTAATATGAAATATAACCCACTAACACCATGATATCCATACGGTTAGCAATAAAAACTACGATTGTTGCACCAAGAAATCCAAATATAAAATTGTCCCTAACACCTTCTAGTATTTCAATATTGGATACTTCATTGTACTCTTTAATTATTTTTTCGAAAGGTTTCTTTCTTGGTTTCTTTGCAGTCATAAATTAATCTAATTCTAATAGGTCAACAACTTCTGACATTTCAGTATAGTCCATGTCCAATAAACAATTGAATATTCGTTCTCTCGATGCGGTTTTACGTAATGTAACTACATGTGATATATAATCCATAGTTTCGTAATCACCGATTTCAAATGCGTGATCATACTTCTCCATTGTTGCAATTACTCTCCAATCTTTTGGACCCATTTCATTGAGTTCCATTTCTTCGGCTAATAGTTTGACTTGATTTTCTGTTATTCTAATTTTCATCTCTCAATAATTTTATTATCTTTATAAACATACCTTTTGATAATTTTTCCATCTGAACCATATTCCTCATAAGGACCTGTTAAAGCATTGTTAGTATCATCATACGTTTTAATTATTTGTAATTTATCGTTTTTATGATAAATTTTAATTGTTGTAAATCTACCATCCTTTAACGACTCATATTCTCTAGTCCCGTCTTCTCTATATTCCACAGTATACTCCGGCATGTGTCTGGAATTGTATTGTCTTGAGATGTGCATATTACCAGTACTATAATACTCATCATACTTTCCAACATATCCGCCTTGTTCAAATGTGGCTTTAATTTTTAATTTACCATTTTGCCAATATGAGATATATGGACCTTGATGTAGACCATTTTCATAGTAACCTCTTTCATGTGGTTTGCCATTATTATAATTAGTAATTTCTTCACCTTGTCTTCTACCGTTTACCCATTCAACTTTACGAACAAGGTCACCATTTTCATTATACGAAACCTCAAGTCCTCTTTTTATTCCATTTTTATAATTGAGGCTGTGATTTAATTGTCCATTACTAAAATAACTTTTATTCACTCCATTTTCATAACCGTCGGTGTATTGTTGGAACGAAAGTATTTGTCCGTTTGGATAATATTTTATTTGGTCACCATGAAGGTCACCGTCCTTATAATTTTGGATTTCAGATAGATATAAATTTTTATCCTGTTGATTGTCTACTCCGTATCTTTCAAATCTACCATCCCTTACCCCATCCACAGATTCACCCTGACCTGAATATGGGTATAATCTACCACTGATTTTCCAACGTTCAAGTATTTTATCAAATGAATAGTTGGGGTTCTTCTCACCAATAAATTTAAAAAAATTAATTACGTTCATTGTATATAAATACCAACAAATTACTTCTTAATACCAAACTTAATATACTTGTACCAAAGTCTTTCGTGAATGAAATATATAATTGGTTTAATACATAATTCCACCACACCCATAGACGAAGCGATGACGAAACTACCCGTGAATATATAACCAATTATTGTTGTTTGTAGAGTCCCTACTAACCTATATGATAATGCTTTGGCTATGTGTCGTTTAACTTGTACCATTTTCTTTTCTGATTTGTGTCCCACTTATGGACGCAATGTCAGGCGGAGGTTCGTGATAAATTACTTCATATCCCACACCTCTACCATAGTTAACACTTTCAATGTCAGGTATAATTGATATGAATACATTAGCCCTGTTTTTAATAAAGAACGGAAGATCACCGATATCCATTAATACTTGCTGTGCGGTTTTGGGATTGTTCTCATCAACCTCAACATCTCTTATTGCAACCCAAACTTTCTTACCCTTATCTAATTGTTGACTAATTAACCATTCATGTCCTTCGTGCCATGTTTGCCATCTACCAATGAATAGTGCGTATTTGTTTTTCATATGTTTAATTTCTTTCTTAAATCTAAAAATGTGTTATATTCGGTACTATCTGTGGTGTCAGAGTCGTAATAATTCTCTAATGGTGGTTCATAGTTGTTAACATGAAAGTTTTCCTTACCTCTTTCGTTTGTGGTATGAACATAGATTTCTTTAATATTTTTACCCATATCTAATTTAAACTCTTCTCTTTGGTCTCTATATGGTGAAACCATTGCAACAATAACGATATAACCTTTGTGATGTAAGAATTTGGATAAGGTTTGTGCCTTTTCAATATTCTTTTTTCTACCCTCTTCGGAATAATCTTTATTTACAAAGATATCACGAATTTCATCACCATCAATTACTATAGATTTGTTTGGGTAAATTGATTGAATCCACGAAGCTAATGTTGTTTTTCCTGAACCAGGTTGACCCGTTAACCAATATATCATATGATTAATATAAGTTAAAAAAATTATAAAACAAATAAATTATATTATATTTTTAATTGAATGAAATGAATTAAACCACTCCTGTCTTTTTTCACTTATATTATAAAAAGATGGTTCAGTTAGTTCTCTACAGTTCGCCCTGATTATTGCACATCCCATCTCAAGTCTATCAACAAACAAACCCATATCCATAAGAGTCTTCGCAAATCCTTGGTGCATGTGTGTACCCAAAGTTAATGTGTCCACGAATGAACCGATTATCTCACTGTTACCAACAATAAAAGTATCATCCATAGTAAACGTATTGTTACCAACCAATGAGATTCTTTCGATACCATATATCCTATCCTTTTTGGTCATTTGATTAAAATCCTCCACGGGAAAGTTAATACGTAAAAAAGAATCTGGTCTTGTAAGTAAAATGATATCATAATCTTTCCCACTATCTCTAACCATTCTTAACGCATTCTTCCAATGAAATATCATTTTTTTTGTGTTAGAATCAAGATTGGGGTGACTATTCAAATCAACAATATCAATGTCAACATTTGGTAGATAATCCAATATCATTTCCTCGGTCACACTTTCTGTTATGTCGATGTTTAAATTGACGTTTTTTTGTGTTGATATGTTCCATGTAGAAAAGTAATAGTCACAATTTAAATCATTTAAAAAATCAAATGATTTAATTGCAATATCAAATTGTCTATACTCCCCACAAAATAAAACTGCTATTTTCATATTATCCATTTATCGGTTATGTGTTTATAAAACATTTCCGCCTGCATTAAATGACCACTACGAGCCAAATGATAATCTTCAATTTCTCCTTTAGTCTCCTCTTTAATTATTTCACCACCATCACGTCTAATAATTTCAAATATACTTTGACCTTGTTGAAGAACTTTACTACACAAATATATTGATTTAACCCTATCATCATCCGGTAGGTTGTTTATAATTTTAAAGTCCACAGACCAAAAGTAGACATCAAACCCAACAGACTTTGCCAAGGTGATGATTAAGTTTTGTCTTTCATATATCTCATCAATATAATATGGATGATCTCGATTTAAAACAATTTCTTCATGTGTTGTTTCCAATATACAATGTGCCATAGATTTACCAATACTACCAGCACCCATTGGTGTCCATCTTTTATTATGTTCATCCACCCATCTATATCTATGATTATATGTCCATTCAAATATAACCATATCACCTTTCTTTATTTCATGTGAGTGTTTACAGAATGTTTGAAATATCTCTTGATTAGATGCCGCACTCTTACCATAGTTAACTAAATCGTAGCCAATCTTTTTTGACAATATGATTGGCCATGTGTCAGGTAATGTACCACCACAATATTCTTGATATAAGAAGTAAGCATTTGACCTATCGTTTTTAAACATATCGGGTGGTAATGCCGTGTGATAATCTTCAGTGTAACTACAACCGAATGTATGTAATGTACTCATTATAATCCTTTTATATGTTTATAAAATAGTTCTGATTGAACTTTATGTCCAAGTTCACCCATGTGGATGTCGTGAATCTCATGGTTTGTTTCATCATATATGAATTGTCCACCGTTATCAATAATGTCTTGAAACGCTTTACCACTTTTGGTTAACATATATTTCCTTTGACTTCTAACATCTTCAGGTAAATCGTTAATGATACCATCCTCCGCTGACCAATAATATAAATCAAATCCAATTACTTTAGATAGATGCTCAAACATCGGTTCATAGTTATAAATCAATTCACGATGTAATGGATGTGTTAAATTATTGATGACATCCATAAAGGTTTGTTCGTGAATGATTCTTGGATATCTATTAAGGATTTGCATCTTCTGCCACGCATTTTTCTTTTGGTCAACCCATTTAAATCTATGAGCATATGTCCATTGAATAATCACTGTGTCACCTTGTTTAACTTCATTGATATGTTTACAGATACGGAATATTATCTCCTCGTTGGTTGATGCGGCCCATCCATAATTTTTAACATCCATTCCCAACTTCTCACCTAATAATGTTGCCCATACTTCAGGCCAAGTCCCACCTCTCCATTTATAATAAGCCTGATATAATGGGGATGTTATATTTGTTGTTTCATAACTTTCGGTGTGACTATCACCAAATACAAATAGTGTACTCATTATAATAAATCTTTAATGTGTTTATAAAATAATTCACCTTGAACTTGATGACCGGTTTCACCATAGTGATAATCAACAATCAAGTTATTAGTTTCGTCCATTATAGTTTTACCACCACCTATATTAATTAGTCTCGGTATTGATTGTCCTCGACTTATAAGGTGTCCACATAGATATTTTCTATCACAAAGTGTTTCAGGTGGTAAGGAATTAATTATTCTATTGTCCATCGCCCAATAGTAAACATCAAAACCAACAACTTCAGCCAATCGGTCAATCATTTTTTGATAACTGTATATCTCATCAACATATAAACTATGTTCCCGATTAACTAATATTTCATTTAATGTATTGTCAGTTATATAAACTTCATTATGTACTTTAGTGTTGAAGTTTGGTATAATGTGATTCCATTTATCCTCATCAAAATTTGCCCATCTAAATCTATTCAACCCAGTCCAACCGATAATGACAATATCACCTTTATTGAATTTACTACACTGTTGACATATCACATCAAATATCTGATAGTTGGATGATCCACCCTTACCAAAATTTTGTACATCAAATGATAATAATTTAGATAAAACAGTTGGCCAAGCATCGGGTACACGACCATTAAGATAATCCCTCACATATATAGTTTGACCCATATCAGGTGGAACTTCAGTAAAATCTTCAGTGAAACTACATCCGAATGTGAAGAGTGTATTCATGTTGAAAAGATAACATTTTTACACGTGTGAGTAAAGAACTATTCGTAATTAATTGTTCTAACAAACGGTAACCTTTCTTGCAATTCCTCAACAGAGTATTTTTTTTGTATTCCACAGTTTTTAATTGTTAACATACGATTAACGGTTAAATTATATGGTAATTCTGTTAAATTTGGAAGGTTTTCTAACACACAATTAAACTCAACTGTGGTGGAAGGTGCAATAAAATGAAGTCGTGAACAATCACGTATATTGAGTGACATTTTAGTTTTTATTGAACCTAATTCAGAAAGATTTGGTAAATGCTGTAGATAAAGAAATTGGATATTTAAATTATTGGGAGTATGGGTAAAATTTTCACACCTTGTAATTGACACGGTCGCATCTTCAAGATTATAACTCGGTATTGTTGCTATGTTACCACATTCATAAAATGATATTCTATGTTGATACTTTGTTCCCTTGTTAATTGTTACATCATCTAAACTACCCAAGAAATCACCATGAAGTTCAAAATCACCATCTATAATTGTATCAACGGGTAAATAAAAATTTTCAGATGTTCCCCAATTTGTGACATCCAATCCAGCTTTAAAATGTAAACCTTCAGGTATTTTAGTACCCCATTCGTCTCCGCGGTGAATAGTTAAAGTGACATGTCTATTTAAATCTTCCTCCGTTATGGGAACATCAAGTTTAACCTTAACCGATAATGGTATCGGTTTGATGTCTTTTAGGAAATCAAAAAATTTATATACATCAACCATTATTAGATTAATTGAGTGTCATTCTTATCCATAAATTGGTTTGACTCATAATGGAATTGATATGGAGACAATGGGTCACCTAAATTGAAGAATACGAAGTAAGGACCATCTTTTAAGTAACTATCAAAATAATTCTGACTAGCCATTGTACAAATTCTAATTTTAGCACCTTGATCTCTATTAGCACATTTTGCCAAAACATTTTTATAAACATTAAACGCAGTATCATTACCTCGTAACTCCATTGGTATTTCAAAAACTTGGTATCCATCAACTAAACCCAAGAAATTAATACCAACAGACTTTAATTTGTCAATATCATTAGCCGAAACTAAATTTGCCGCATCTTCTTTTGATATTTGAGAACCACCAGTTGACGACAATCCCGCCTCAATGATGCTAATAGCTTTCGCAACAAAGTCTCTAACTTGTTGTGCAGTTTTAACTTGACCTAAATCGGGGATATCAAATTTACCTGGATTCTTCTTATGAACATCAAAATATTCTTTGAATTTATATACGTCCTCATCTTTAATAATACCGTTTGCTACTTTATGTAACAACCATTTATTTTGGAATCCCGATGGGTATGTTGATAAAATTTGATTGAATGTATCTTCAGATACTTTACCTGTCTCAACGTATTCTTTTCTTAAAATCTCTTCTTGTCTTGATTCAAGAACGATTGATTCGATTAATGATAGTAGTCTCATGCTTAATTTGATATCTTATTCCTTATAAATATACTAAAAATTATTAATTTACCTTTAATTCTATGTCATATAATTTAAAACTTTCGTTTTTACCGAAGTCACCCATACCTGTTAAACCCATTAACTTCAATTTACCCCCTATAAAAAATCCTTTAAGTACGTGTGGGTTCATCGGTAGGATTAAATCTTTATCATATTGTTTCATATTTCCGTTATCATTCAATAATATAAATCGTTTTAAATCAACCATAGGTGGGGACGGTACACCATAACTCATTGGATGTAAAAATATATCCATCTTACCGTCTTTATTAATATCTCCCACCTCAAATTCTCTAAATTGTAAATCTGTATTTTTAAATATTTTATAGTCTCCAGGTGTAAAATTACCCTTACCATCATTATACCATACTTGAATCCCACAAGTATTGATACCTTCCGATGCCACAATTAAATCCACAAACGAATCGTTATTGAATAGTGCGGTTTTAATTGATGTTGATCCTTGATTATCATATTTGTCCACATCAAATATCCCTAAATCAGATGGTGTCTTATAGAATTTATATCTATGGTTTTGGGGGTCGTATTTGTAAATTGCAAAACTATACCTGTCATTTGCATAATCTTTACCGTATCCATAGTCTCCTCTAATTATTTCTGATTTACCATCACCATCAATATCTGAAACTAAAACTGAACCTGAATGGTGAAGACCTGGCCATATACCATTTTTTAATTCATCTGATGTGGGTAAAAAATTCTTATCGACCGCTTCGATACCATTTAAAAAAGTAACCACACCATCATCACCTTTCCAACTCGGTACATCCCCACCCATATGAATTGCAACTAAATCTAATGTGTTGTCATCATCCAAATAACCACCACTAACAGAATGATAAAACATTTTGTGTTGACTTACTTTCTTCCACTCTAACTTATCACCAATGGTTTTTACTGTGAATATATCTCCCAATGGCCATGGTGATATTGCCTCCGTTCCAGTATTGGCGTATGCAATTGTACCTTTATCATCTAATATGGAATAGTTTCTTGCCCCATCCATAGAACCTTCGGGATATGAACCTTCATATTCCCATTTAGTTCCTTTATTAATCATATGGATTGGTGGTACGGGAACTCGAGCATTTGGGGTTAATATGATGTGTTGTATACCATTCACCTCATACATCATACTACCTGAAATTGAACCGTCAAGACCAGCAGAGAATCCGGTTGTCAAATCTCTAAAACCATTAAATAAATTTGGGTATTGTTGTATTGTAACATCGAACAAATACTCTTTGATGATGTAGGAATTTGAACTATCAATCTTAACAACATTAGGTGGAGTAATTGGTGTGACAACTTCGATGTCTTTTGTACACGAAACCAAGAATAATAAAGATAGTAATATGAAACTTCTCATGTTATTTGTATTTCTACAAAGATATGGACAATTTAGAATATTCCAAAATAAATTATGATATTAAAGACTATTGAATGTCAATGAGTTACGAATACAATCGTATATAACATTAGCCATAGTTAAATGACCTCGTTCAGATAAATGGTGATCACCGATTAATCCCTTCGTTTCCTTGTTGATTGTCTTCGCTCCGTGATTATTAACCATATGAGTGATTAGATTTGTTTCACTGTCGTTACATATGTAACTACGTTTTTGTTTTAGTTCTTGTGGTAACCCATAGATAAGTTGATTATCTTCCGAAGACCAGAAATAAACTTTGACATTTTTACAATCACAAAACGCTTCAATAAGTTTCTCCCACCTATAAATTTCGTTAAACCACGTCGGGTCTTGCCTATTGATAGCAATATGATTAAAAGTGTGATTGTCACCATAGTTATAATTATTTACATCATTTGGATGGATATCCTTAAATTCGTTATTGTGTACATATCTAAACTTACCCACTAACCCCCAACCAATGATGACAACATCATTCTTTTGGAACATATTAACCTGTCCAATTACGTCATCAAATATTTGATAATTAGATGAACCACCCTTACCAAAATTATTAACTTCATAACCCATTATCTCACCCAACAATTCAGGCCATTGTTTTATCCCATAACCTTTCCAATCAATATACTCCTGATTGTGTTGTTTGGTAAAACTATCACCAAATGTCCAAAGTGTACTCATTTAAATTTTTTTAATTATATCGTCATAGAACAACTCCGCCATTACTTCATGACCTTGTTGTCCCAAGTGAGTATCTTTTATTGTGTGTTCAGTTTCATAGGATATGTTCAACGCTCCGTGATTGTTAATTAAATGTTGAATCATCCCAAGTTTACAATCGGGTAATATGAACTTCCTTTGATTCCTAAACTCATCATCCTCACCGTTTATTAATGTGAAGTCGGCAGACCAAAAGAATGTATTGAATCCTTTTGCAATTCCCAACTGTTCTATCAAATTGGTAAAACCATATATCTCATCAGTCCACGGTTTGTTTAATCTATTGACAAATATCTCCTCGATGGTTCTTTGACTCCAATAGTCCAATAAGTTATCGTTAGTACTGGTAAACAAAGTGAAGTGATCATTCTTTGGGTGAGCCATTCTGAATCTATTAACCATAGACCAACCAACTATAACCATATCACCAGGTTGTATCTTGTGACAGTTATCATTAAATTGTTGAAATATAGTGTAATTATCAGCACCAGGGAACCCCAAATTAATCACATCCATATCAAGTTTTTCACTCAATAACTTTGGCCATGTCTTTGGGAACGTTCCACCACGATACTTCCTGAATAGGTGGTAGTTACCTTCTGTCACATTTTCTAAAAGGTTGGCCGTGTAGTCGGCAGTGTAACTACATCCCATTGTCCATAATGTACTCACAGTTGTATCTTACTTGTTATATCGTTATAGAATAAATCACACAGTACCTGATGTCCGTGTTTACCATAATGTGCATCAGGAACTTCACCATTTGTTTCTTGTGCAATTGTTAAACCTTCATACTTTGTTTGAAGATATCTAATCATATCGTGATTACATTCATTAATCAAGAACTTATCTTGTTTTCTGAACTCTTCACTCTCACCATTAATAATTGAATCACAAGCAGACCAATAGAATATCTTAAACTTACCTAACTCAGCAAGCCTATCCATTAGTTTCATGTAGTTGTTGATTTCTTGAATCCACGCAACTTCGGTTCTGTTAACATACATCTCCTCAACAGTTATTGGACTCAAATCACCGGCATTATCAAACTGCCAAGGTCCCGATACATTTAATAACTCATTACCATTTTGTGCAACAATAAATCTTTCAATGTGTGACCACTGAAATATTACGATGTCGCCCTCTTGAATGTTATGACTTTGTTCACAAAATCTATGGAATGACCAATAACAACTACCACCACCTCTACCGTGATTTTCTAACTTATACCCAATCTTATCAGATAAAAGTTCTGACCATGTTTTTGGGAATGTTCCACCACAATATTTTCTATATTTTGTATAATGACCCTCACTACCATCGTGATTAATCATATCAAAATATGGTTGGGTAAAACTACATCCGAATGCCCATAATGTTTTCATCACTTGATAAATAGTTGTACCAAAATTATACAAAACCCTAAACCTAAACAAATTGCGTTCTTTAAGTTCAACGGTTCTTTAAATAATAATATTGTTAATATAGTGAAAACAATAACACCCACACCAAATCCAATTAGTCTTGATGGCCAAATTTGTCCACCAAACCCATCAATAAAATACCTGACGGATCTTACGTATAACCAACCTAACGGTAGGCTGGCAAGTATAATTAACCACTCATATTTTTTAGTCCAACCGAATTTGTACGATGCTTGTAACTGCATAAACGTTCCAATCTGCCCTGTTAATCCATATAGGATTCCGATAATAATTTTTTGATAGTCCATTGTATAATATAAACAATTTATTTGAAATAAAAAAACCCCATAAGGGGTTTCTTATTAATTTAATGGGTAAAAAAATCCACATCCTCTTAAGTTAGGGTCACCGTTACCGTCAGGTGGATTTAAACATTCTTGACTCACATCGTATCCGTAATTTCCTTCACCATATATCAAATCCATCTTGGGTTTAACATATTCATAATTTAGATGTACAAAATCATCCGGTCCCCAACAATCAAACTTCCAACCTTCATGACCACAATCGAAATCGTGAATAAAGATGAATGGTTTGTAACCAAAGTCTGCAACTATTTGTAACTCATCCAATATCGGCCAAGATGTTCCGTGAGCATCTAAAAACAAATAGAACTTATCGTGTCCAATTTCATTAAAGAAAACTGGTAAACAATCGGTTGAATTACCAAACATAAATGTAATGTTCTTACCCGATTTTAAAGTTGCCTCTCTAAATTCACCTTCCAATTCAGAATTATCACAAGTATAAGTCTTATCAAAATGATTTGAGAAGATTCTTGTTGACTGACCATTACTCGTACCCGTTTCAACAAACACGGAATAATCGTATCTTTCCTTATACTTCAATAAGTCGTGTAGGATTTGTATATCTGCAGAGACTGCCATAATTAAATTTTTGGATAATAGAAACCACAACCTCGTTTATTCTCAACATCACCCGATGGGTCGTTTTGACTTTCTTGACTCACCTCGAACACGTATCCATCAACACCATATATCAAATCCATTTTATCTTTGATGTAGTCGTGATTCAATACGATATCACCATAAGAATCAAATTGCCAACCCTCATGACCACAATCGAAATCATGAATGAAGATGAATGGTTTGTAACCTGCATCGATTACACAATCCAACTCACTACGAAGTGGCCAACTGTTTTGCCAATGAGCATCTAAAAATAGAAAGAACTCACTATTACCAATCTTATCAAAAAACGTAGGTAAACATTCTGAAGATCTTCCCTTCATGAATTCAATGTTCTCAATTCCTTTGAATTTCTCTTCACGAATCTCATCGTACTCATCACTAATTTCACACGTATAAACTTTGTCAAAAAAGTTTGATAAGATAGCCGATGATGTTCCGTGATATGTTCCCGTTTCAACAAGTGTGTTGTAAGGAAACATTCTTCTGTACTTTTGAATATCCACAAGTAGTTGTGGGTCTGTTCCAAATCCCATAATTTATAATTTAATGTAACTGATTCCACCTTGGGTTCCCTTCAGTGAATTATTGTATTTATTTTCTGCAGATTTTCTGCTAATGATTTTACCGTTCTTATGGAACAAAGCCCATTTCCAAACTTTGTCAGGTCTATAACCAGGTCCTTTCCAATGATGATGAGCACCTTTCTCATACTTCTCTAACTTTGTAATAGTTGCTTCCAACACATACTCATCAGATACTTCAAGATATCTCATTCCTTCATAAATCTTATCTCTCTTCGGACAATTATACATAACCGCATAACCACAATCTTTTGAGATGTCAAGGTCTTCATTGCTTCTCGCACTAATGACGATTGCAAGTTGGTCACTTGTAGGTTCAATCTTCTTCTTTGTTTGTTTTGGAAGAACCTCAATCAATTTAGCGATGTTACCTCTGTGAGCACGTAACGCTTCTTGTCTTGTTTCGTAAATTGTTGAAGGTACTTTACCATCCAATAATTCAACTTTGTAAACTTTTTCAGTAATCATAATTTATATAGTCTAGTGTTGTTATAAAGTGCGACGGCATTTTCTTCGGCGATTAAACCATATTCTCTTCTGACATTTTCATATATCACATTCTTATCTTCATTGATATACTTCGCGATGATGTTACAGAATCCATAGTTAGACTCATCAACCATATCTTGAGGTGTGCCAGGTAATCCACAATAACTTGCCTCACCTGTTTCGCTAATAAACATTCCCGAGTAAAAACCCTTTAACTGATAATGATTAACAAATTGGTCGGCGTTACACCAAATGAACACACTATGGTCTTTCTTACTTAAAGCTTCAACCATTGATTCATCAATAACATAACCACCATTATTTTTATACGAACTAGTAAATCTACCAATTGAGAATAAACCATATGGTGATCCGTGTCCCATCATCATAACTCGGTCATGAGATTCAATTAATTCTCTTACCTCATCTTTACTGATACCGCCAGTGATAACTGTCTTATCAGGAATTGGATTGTAAACGATGTCCAAGAAACTAGTTGAACTGTCTTCTGGGTGAATGATTAATGTTTTCATTATTGTAAATTTAATTTGATTTCGTTTAAAATATTTTTTGAGACGTCATGATAATCTTTGTAAACTAAACATCTATCATGATATGTGTTTAGTGCGTGTAGAATAGTTGTGTGGTCCCTGTTCAACATGTTACCAATTTCTTTAAGTGAATAACCAAACTCACTTCTCATCATTGCAATAAACATATAACGAGCATCTACCGACTTTCTTTCTCGACATCTCGATACAATCATATTGACTGTTACACCACAACTTTTAGAAACGATTGATAGGACTTCCTCTCTTGTCATCCTATCTCTGTAGAACTTATGTTTTTTCTTGTACTCGTTTAAATCTTTGAGACCTGGAAAAACATAAGGACTAATGGATACTTTCATATATTTGTTTTAGAAGTCAAAGATATGATAAGTTTTAGAATATTCCAAATTTATTTTAGAATTTGTCGAATAAAAATTGGTACACCACTTGAGGTATTTTTGTACAAATCTTCTCAATTTTACCATCTGAACATGGAATAGAGTCAAGGGTCTTGATATACTTGTGCATATATTTTGGACCTCTTTTTAGTCTACTTACGATAACTTCTCTATCATAATATCTTTCTGGGTCATAGTATTCTAAAATGACCTTGTTGTATTGAGATTCGGTTAATATATATTTCATACCTATAAATATCTATATTTTGTCTTTTAGACGAAGGTATAAATCAAAACCTAATTCACCGATAACCAACAACGCAAAGTAATCCTTAACCACAGGAATACGGTCCCAATCAGGAACTATGATACCCATGGTTAAGGATAATATAATGATTAATTCTAAACCTATAATTGTTTTATTCATCATTTTGGGGTATCTTCCAAGCCATTCTTTCAATGATCGATGGACTCTCCGACTCTGTAGGTTCTTCACATAAAGTTTGTTCCTCCATTTCCATTTCCACTTCTTCTCTTTCTCTATTAATTGCGTTTGCAATTCTAGCTCTTCGAGATGGTCTCAAGGTTGGAGTTTCTGGTTCTGCAATTAAATCCGAAAGTGATGAACTTCGATAAGTGTTAGTATTTAATAATCTATCTTCTTTAATTCTTGTTTCATCCGACATTAAGAAACGATTTGTTTTTGCCGTTTTATCTTTAGAAACCTGTTGAATTAAAAGTCTAATCGAGTCAGGAATTTCCGCATCTAATGAATCGATTCGTGAATCCTTTTGATTCCAAAATGAAAACTCGGGGTCGTTCTTATCTAATGAATAGAAACTAGCAACTTTATAACCAGTCATTTTATTGATACAATAGATTAACACACCTTTTGTTGAATACTTAATAAAATATTCAGGATTACCTTCAGAAGTTGTACACCATTTAGTATTGGAACCATACTTTCTTGAAGACAAATATGTTAATGGTCTTAACACTAACCATTCTTCATCATCTATCAATTTGATAATTTCATTCTCCAATCCTTTAGATTCAATTTTCATATCGGCTAAACTTAATTGGTTCATTAGTTCATCGAATGACTTATACTTACTTAAATCATTTTGTGCAATAACACCTCTTTCATTAAGTTCAGTAAATCGTCTGAAACTTTTTAAATCATCAGTATTAAAGAAAGAATCAAGAAAACGATGTAAGATTATTGTTTGAATTGAATTAAATTTACCCAATTCATTTGCGGTAATAAAATCAAATCGATTAGAAATGTCTTCTTTCATTTCTTTAACATGATCATTAATGTTATTAGTGTTTTTCATCAATCGAAGTAACAAGTCGGTGTACTTTGATTTCTTGTCCACACTAAATAATTCCAAGGCTTCAATCAGGTTAAAGATGTTACCTGTGTCGTTTTTTAGTTCTTTAATTTTTGACATAGTTGTGTTTTATTTTAAAAGTTCGTCTATTGATATGTTGTTATCACTTAATATTTCCCAAAATTTTTCTTTCACCTTAATCAATTCATCATACGTTTCTTGTGACATTGAATCAGGAGCATATTTTGTTATTGCCCTTAAGTGTTGACTAATTTCATGTAAACTAATTGCCATCTCAAGTGATTGAACGCAACGTTTATGTGCGTTTATATCGTCTTGTTCATTTAAATCAAATTCCAATGTTGCCTTTGCCATATTAATGTATTTTAGTAATGGTTACAACCTTGTTATCCGATTTTCTACTAAACTCATTTTGTTCTTCTATGATATAATTTTTAGCTTCATTAAAACTTAACAATGGTTGATTAGTTAATGGTGACCATTGGTTAATTAAATAACCATATTGTTTTTGTTTAATTTGAGGAATGAATTTTGTTACCCCTTCAATCCTCATTTCAACAATACGATACTTTGGTTTTGCTTGTAATGTCATTACTCCCAACAACATTAATACTACTAAAATTTTTTTCATGATTCTTAAAATAATTCTAATTGGTTTGGATTTTTCTTTTTGGATTTACATACACACGATTCAAATTTCCATCCACTTCCGTTTTCCATCATTTCCACCGTGTATCCTTTTTTGACATATTTTCTCATGTCTTTTTGCCATTCGGCATCAGCATAACAATGTGGTTCGGCAGCTGCTGCAATTATGTTACCACACTTACATTTTATAATTTGTACCATAAATTTGTTTGTTATAATCCTAAAACTTTTAATTGATCGATAGTGTGTTTTGCACTAACATGATGAATACCGATACCACCCGCCTCTCTCCAAGATTGGATATTATCAATACGGTCATCAATTAATATTGATTTGGATGCTGCGAAATCTTTCTTATGTTTTGCACTTCTCAATATTAATGTTACACCTGGTAGTTCTCTTTTTACCCAATCATGTTTGGCAACTCGAGATTCATTTCTATTTGATGGTGCCGATAATATTTCGGGATTATGTTTCTTAATATACTTCCATAATCTTTTACCATCAGGTTTAATCCATTCAAGATTAATCCAAAAATCATAACCGGCATCGTTAATTGGATCCCAAAAATGGTCATCACTTCTATGTTCACCATCTAATTTATGTCCGGTTAGTTTAAAGTAACCTTTATCAAAGTCAACAAGGACGCCGTCCATGTCACAATAGATTTTATATTCACTCATTTTTGTTTGTAAGTTTGGTTATAAAAATTATAATTAGCGTGTACTGATTCTAAATCATTTTCTTTAATTGCCCATTCTTCTGTTGGGTAAATTGCATCAGCGGGACATTCAGGTAGACATGCACCACAATCGATACAGATATCGGGATTAATGTAAAGTTGTTTACCCACCAACTCATCTTTACTCATTTCACTGACTTCTTTACCTAATCCATCTATATCAATTGGACCGTTAATACAATCAACAGGACACACCTTAACACAGGCGGTGTCGCAAACTGATAAACACTTATTTCCGATTATGTAACTCATATATCAAATATACAATAAATTATTCAGAATACCAAAAAAAAACCTCACAATTTGTGAGGTTTTTTATATTGGTGTAATATAGGGTTACTTGTCAAATTTACGGATAACTTCATCTTCTCCGTTTGCGTTGGTCTTGTAAAGAACATAACCACCTTCAGGTGTTAATCCCAAGTGTATTGGTACCTTACCAGGACCCGGTTCCATAATATCATCCGACTCATTATCAATCTCTTCCAATGAACCAAGTGGATCCATTTGCTCCGAAACAATACCTGATACGATTTTCTCAATATCAGATTGTTTTAATTTTATAGTTTTAGACATAATTCTTTTATATATAAATACTCAATTATTAGGATTTTTTCTTGTGGAGTCCTCTCTTTTGATTCATCTTACGAGTTTCTTTACCCATCTTAATTCTGTTCTTCTTTTTTTGTTCTTTTTTTGTCATGGTAATATCTTTTTAATTAAATATCACCACGACAAGAATAGTTTAGTTAACTCCCTTGAACAATTGCGGAACCGTACCGTAAACTGGTAATTTACCGTCCCACTTGTTAATATACTCTAATTGTAATAACAACGGTGTTAAGGTTTGTTGTTTCATTCTATTAGATTCGGCTTCCGCTTTAGCTGATGTTAACATAGCTTGAGCATTACCTTCAGCTGTGGCAACTTTAATCTTCGCTTGAGCTTCTGCGGTCTTAACCTCATTCTCCGCTCTTAATGCCGCTTGAACCGCATTGTTTTTAGCCTCGATTGATTTCTTAAATGTTTCAGGGTAAATCAAATTGGAAGTGAATTGGTTGATTACAAATCCTTCTTTCAATAATTGACCATCCAATAATCTACGAACTTCGATTTCAAATACCGCACGATTACTAATCAATTCATCTGCCGTGTATTTGTTTGTGGCTAATCTGAATGCGTCGTATACTGCGGTCTTTAAGAAACCTTCTTCAATGTCCTCCAAAGGTCTACGATATTTACTGAAGATTGATGGTACTTTATCTCTTTGAACTGAATAGTTCATAATAGGTGAGACGCTGAATTCAGAACCATCTTTACTGTTTACCACAAATGAATTCTCTCCCTTGTACTCTTTGTGTTGAATGAATGTTGGGAATTCATATACGGTTGTTGTGATTGGGTTATAGAATACCATACCAGTAACTGCAACGACGTCATCAACACCTTTATTGTCACCATACTGATTTACTTTGATTCCAACATGCCCCGCATCAATTCTCTCACATGAGAAGAATAAAAATGTTAATGTAAAAAATAATCCTACCCCGATTAAAATGTTTCTCATAATTTGTTTTCTTTTTTGTTCTTGTTCTTGATTAAATTGTGTTTCTAATTGGTCGAGTTCTTCCTCTGACCTACGATTACCATAGTTATCCCATCGGTGATCATATCTACTAAATTTTGCCATATTGTTTTGTTATTAATTTTCTACTTTTTCATACGTCATTTCAAAAATGTCGGGCTTGCAAGGATAATATTCACCTTGGACCCCTCTAATAATATAATCTCCTTTAGATACCATCATTACTCCTTCCAAAGTAGGAATTTTAAGGCATGGGTTACCTGCATCATCAGTACCAATAAAAAAATGAGAGACCTCATCAAGTGAGAAAATATCTAAACATTTGAAGTTTCCATCGTATTGTACCGCAGTTATTACTACGGGTTTTTTTCTATATTGTGACATATTATTTTGTTTTCTTTTTTGTTGTTCTTTTCTTTTTAACAATTTCCTCTTTTGGGATATAATCTAATTCAGTTTCACCCGGATTAACGGATGAGTCTGCCTCTTTAAATTTGAAGTCAATATATTGATAAATGAAAAGACCTAATACTCCAAAACCTATAACAGATAAGATGTTATAAATTGTATTAGATGCGGTTAGTCCTGGAAAAATTAAGAAGTCCAAGATGATGAAAACAGAAACACCAACTAGCATTGATTCAACTATTGGTTTCTGTAAAGTTTTTTTGATTTTGTTAAGCATATGTGTTGTTTTATTAAAATATAGGTAATATTTCCGATAATAAAAAATTATTCCGATTTTTTTGTGTATTGAATGTCGAGATTTCCCATCAATATAATTTTCTTACCATACACATCGTCAAAGATTATACCTTTACCACACATTCTGAATGTCTGAGCATAATAGGTTCTATCATTACCACTTACAATTGTATATGTGGCGTTGTCACGTTTACTATCTTTGGATATCCATAAAAGAAACATAACAATGATTGTTGATGCAACAATCAATTTACCCAAGTACTTAAAATCAATTTCTCCCATTTTGTTTATGTTTAAGTTAACCTACTACATTTTTTAATTCATCAACATGATGATCTTCGACACCAAGGTCAGAACCAATCGGTCTTTTCTTCATGTCATTAATTAATTTCCTTAAATCATATGGTTCAAAGTCAGGATTACCATCCATTCCTACGTCCATTCTACGACCGTTACCGAACTTTTTATTGTTAGGTAGGTGACAGTGTCCATGAAGGTGAATACGTCCCTTATTAAGTCCATTCCACGAAGCAATTGGATAGTGCATCAATTCAATAGTTTCTCCCAAATAGTTTAATTGTAAAAACCATTGTGATGATTCAAATAACATAAACACATCCCCACGATTTCTTTCAATGTGATGGTCGTGATTACCGAAAGTTAAATGAATCTCTTTACATATGATTCGATTACGGAACGCTTCGATTTGTTCAAACCCACCGAATGACCAGTCACCCAAATGAATCAACACATCATCTTGACCAACACATCGATTAATATTATCTACAATTGTATTGTTCATTTTATCAAGAGTTTCAAAGTCTCTCGTTTGAGCAATTGGAACCTTACCATCCATTGTTCTCCAATTGGTGGTACCACGACATATGTTTGTGTGGTTATAATGTGTGTCGGATGTTATCCAAACCTTTCTATCGTTATTTATCTTTAACATATTAGTCTTTTATGGTTGCATTTATAATTCCAGTTGTTGAACTGAATCCAAAAAATAGATACACAATTTTTGTAACCCAATGCCACACAAACATATTCGGTTCGTTAGAAACAAACCAAAAGATAAGATACCAAAATCCGAATCCGAATACGAATCCAATAAGAAATAAAAATAAAACTTTTATAGTTACCATATAATATTAATTTTAACAAAAATCATCTGATGATGAAACTCTTAAACCATCTACAATTCTATCATCGTATTTGGGATTATCAAAAAATGAACCAAGACCTTTTTGACGTTGTTGGATGCGGTATATTTCATTCACAATTAAACCATCAGGTTGACCCCACTCAAGTGCCATAGTGATAAAGTCCTCAACTTCAATCTCATCACCATATTCATTTACAACTCGACCCGAACGAATGAATCGTAATAGACTTTCTTTATCATCATAATATTTGTCCTTATGGAAATTCCAACAAAATTTCCATCCTGAACTCCTTTTACCCAAATGTACATTGGTTCCTTCTAAGAACATCTCCCAAGGTGAATACCATTCCCATTCTTTCCTTGGGCTGATTGTTTTAAA
>JACCDJ010204472.1_pt1 | contig 35827 bp, 54 predicted proteins | sample 7444481 | NCBI WGS metagenome assembly JACCDJ01 (sample SAMN15323435, study PRJNA562643) | freshwater metagenome | isolation source: river surface water | place: USA:Blue River Watershed | collected 2017-08-15
AAATACCCCCCGCCACCAATGACCGCCCCCCCCTTACAATTTTTTAACAAGGACAAAGCAAGCGCACCAATTTATAACAAGGAAAGCCAAATAAAAAACCACAAACACAAGCAAGCGCCACCAAATAAAGCAGGAAATAAAAATTGATAGGGTAGGAGAGAGGCAAGAAAAAAAAGTGTATAGCTTTGTATATATTTAACATAATGTTTATTATTAGGAAAGGTATGAGCGCACCAAGAGCGGGCAAATTTAGACAAGCCTAAAAAGTTTTTTTGATAGGCAAAAATAAAATTCAAGTCACTTTCACACATAACCACCTTTTTAACACTTTTGCCCTTTCATTAATAAGGAAACAATAATTTTAAAAAATAATAGGCTGATATTCAACAATTTACATTTAGAATCATTCTAAATTTATTTTATATTGCAATAATTCAAAATAACCTTTTTACCTTTGTGAGCGAAGCGAACGACAAGGGAAAGAGACAGAAACCAATAAAAACACTTTAAACACTTAAAAACATATGAAAACAACAAACAAAGCCAAAGCAACCCAAGGGGCAAGCAAGGCAAGCAAAACAAACAAGAAAAACACTTTTGAAACAAGTGAGTACTTTAAAAAGGTTATTCTACCTAATAGAGTATTGAAGCAACAGACGGAAAAAATAGGCTACTCTATTAAAATACTTTTGCAGAACGCCGAAGCTATACAATTAGAATCGGAATTTATTAAACTATTAAACAAGGCAAATAAAGACGAAGCAATTTATAAGCAATTTGCAGAAAATGTAAAGAAAAGCAAAGCGGGAAAATATAGCCCTTTCAAAGTGTTGCAATATCTTTATAAGATAGCGTAAATTTAAACGGGCGTTAATGGCTTGAAAATAGAGTCATGCAAATATCGAACATTTGCGCCCGTTCCAACGTGGAAACAACCACTTTAAAAAATACTTACTTTATTCTTACTTGTAATTTTGTGCCGTGCATAAACTTACAATAAATTGGATAAATTAAGTTGAAAATACAAAGTGTCTACTTTTGTAGGCAGTCCGTGACTGTAATTGCTTTGTCTTGCGTTCCTTAATTTATAGCCCTTTCTTTTGTGTGGCGTGGCGGTATAATAACCCGTTAAGCGTCCCGTATTAAATACGTTTTGGCGAACAAAAAAAGATAAGTAAAACATGGTGAAATAAAAAAGCTATGTTTGAAAAACTCAACTATACTATACAACAGGCGAAGCGTGACAATGTATATTCGATTGTAAGATTAAGTATAGGTTGATATCATGCAATATAAGTGTGCATGGGTGCGAATGGCTACTAAGGTAGAGCGCATCATATAGCAAATATCGTAAAAACACATAGTAAAGCGCAACATGAAACGATGTTGCACCCCTACTTTTTGGATATTGGGCAGGGCTACGTCCCCCAAGCTATATTAATAATTCGTGGCTGTATTTTTTGCAAATGCAAATTTCACAAAGCAAAACTCAAAACAAATCAACAAACGTAGACTAAATTCACGCATAACGTGAATATAAAGCTAATTACTTATGGTGCGGTTATTAGATGAAAAAAGAACCATAACGGGCTAAATGATGTGTCGTTTAAAATAGCTGCATACCGACAATTGCAGCAGCCCGCAAAACCTTTAAATAAAAAAAATCATGGAAACACTTGTATTTATTATTCTGTCATTGGCGGGATGCTGGTGGCTATCAAAAGTGCCTCAAATTTTGCGTGAAACTATCGAAGACTTAAAAGATTGTGAAAACTTTAAATAACACTTTATGAAACTATATCAAATTACAATGGCGAATTATATAGATGATTCGTCCTATGACTTGCTTATGCTGTCATTTGAGCCATTAGATAAAAATAGTAGTTCATTGGCAAGATTTAATGATGAGTGGGGATATGTTAATAGCGTGAAAGAAGCTAAAATACTATTTAATGCGTGGGATGAATCAGAACATGAAACAATGACTAAATTTATTGAAACCTTTAAATAACCCTTAAACACTTATGGAAACAACACAAACAGCGCATAGCATAGACTATTTGCGCCAATTAATCAACTTTGCCAACGAGCGCAAATTGCCGCCTCGTGAATTATTCGAGCACATCCAAGAAAATGATGCAGACCTCGATGAAATCATTTCAAGCGTAAACAATGGCTATTGTAGCTTGCGTGAAATTATTGATGAAAATGTGTTCAAACGTGATGACTACTATTATTCATATGATGAATATATCATCACAGGCGACACAGACGCAGTCATGCACAGAGATGATGCAAACTATTGTAATTATTCTGAAACGTACAATGAGGGCGATGTAGTAGAGGTTTACGTCAGCAGGCGAAATTCAGAGTATTGGCTCGAATCTATTGCAGAAGATAAAGCATACTATTATCGAGGCTCATACTATACAGACCTATCTGACCACGACCTTGTTATGATGGAAGGTGGCGAGATAGAGCATCTTGATGATGTGTATTATTGGGAAAGTGATGGCGAATATCATTATGAACCTGAACCTGACCCTTCAGAAGATTACGTCAGAGATTACCACTACAACAATAATGTGTATGAAGTCAATTTCACAGATAACCCAAAATTCTTTATTGGCTTTGAGATAGAGAAAGAAGACCAAGATGTTAAAGAAAGTCTGTATATTTTAGATTTTGAAGAATCATGCCCCAAATGGAAGAAAGAGCGTGATGGCTCACTCGATGACGATAGCGGCTTTGAGTTAATCAGTCCTAAATTCGAGGTATTGCCCGACAAAATACGAGAACACATACAAAATAACAAAACCTTGCTCAACCACGTCAATGCTCAAAAGTCAACAGCTTGTGGCGGGCATATCAATGTAAGTGAAGCAGGCAAGACTGGTAGCCAACTATTTGACGAAGTGAAAGGGTATACGCCACTATTCTATGCTCTATATCACAAACGAGTTGACAAAAACTATTGCAAAGGCAAGAAAAACAGCGATTTGCAAGAAGAAAACGAGAAGTATCAGGCTATTCGTATCCATAGCAATCGCATAGAGTACAGAATCGTCAGCGCAGTGCCCAATATTGACACACTCATTTGGCGCAGTAGATTGATTGAATATATACTCAACAACAAGACAGAAAACCCAAAAGAGGCTTTCTTTAAAGTCAATACAAGCCCACTCAAAGATTTATTGATGGAAATGTATCCCGATAACTTTGACCAACTTATAAACAGACTTGTTAAATTTACACTTCAATTTGAAAACATAAACCTAATCTAAAAACTATGTGCATAGCAATTTTAAACACAGGCAAAGCATTGCCTAAAGAGTATCTTAAAAACTCATGGGAAAACAACAACCAAGGTGCAGGTATGCTGTACAATCTTGGCGGAAAACTAACCACGTTCAAAACTTATGATAAAAAAGAGTTTATGAACCACTACTACAAAATCAGAGCGCAAATCAAAGGCAATATAGTATTGCACTTTCGCATTGCAACATCAGGTTATGAGAAGTACACAAACCTTCATCCATTCCTTGTCAATGAAAATTTAGGCTTTGTTCACAATGGTATCATATCAGGACTTGGCAACAAGCAACACAGCGACACATATCAGTTCAATGATATGCTCAAAAAGTTCAAACATAACTTTCTTACCTGCGAACAAACTAAATTCTTTATCGCTGACTATATAGGTAGTAGCAAGCTGGTTTTCTTAGATAGCAAAGACAGATATACCATTATCAATGAATCTATGGGTCATTGGGTAGATGGCGATTGGTTTAGCAATGACAGCTATCTGTTGGATATGGACTTCTATTACTATGGCAATAAGAAAGTTAACAAGAAAGATTATACAACCACAGATTGGGACTTCGACTACTTGAAGAAAGAAGAACCAAAGTATCTTTCTAGCTTTATCAATGCAACAGAAGACAATATCAGCTATATTGAATATATAACGGGTATTGAGAGAGACTCTAATGACTTCAGAGATTTGGTTGAAGATGCCTCTTTCGTGATAGGCAGTAGCGACTTGGGCAAAATATCAGAACATATTGAAGAAGAAATACTTAAACTTTATGATTATCAACCTAACTAACCCCTAAACCTTATGACAAACGAAGATGTATTTTATTTTGAAGATTGGGTAAGCTATATGCTTAACAATTCAGATTATTCAGAGATTGAAATAATGGATTTTGAAGAACATTATCAAAACCTATTACCATTTGAAGAAAATGTAATGAATTTTATAGATTACACAAAAAAATAAACCTTATGACAAACTTAACGTACCTGCACTCTATCATTGAGTGCAATGAAGACCACGAGAAATCGCTACTATGGGAACGTATAGCACCATACAAAAAAATGCTGTACACTTACTACAAATTGTACTTTGGCTGCGAACCAATGCTAATGGTTACTGATGTATTTAATGCAGCACAATACGTCAAGATAGTGCCAGAAGATGAATTGTATGAAGCGGCAAGAGCGTACTATAATGAGGAAGATTTTGACGATTGGTATGAAAATGTTTGTTTTAATTCTTTACCTTTGAAAAACACACTACTATGAAACACAAAGATTTATTCATCCACTACGATGAAATGCCTGATACACTTAAACAAGTTTTGCAGAAATATGAGAATCAATCTGACTTCACATATACAGAACTTGAAACAATGCTTGGCGAGGTTCAAGCAGTTGGCTATACCTTTGATTACTACCTTGATGCTCAACCATACGCCCTTAGACCTATTGGCGTGGCACTCAATGAAGTAGAATGTTATGAATAACTTTAAACCCTTAAACAAATATGAACACAACACAAAACACAGAGAGAATTGCTGGGCAGTTGCTCTCTAAAGAAGAAATCATTTTCGAAGTATTATCTGCAACAGGTCTTAATTGGACTGTCAAAAAAGAGCAGGTTCAAACAGAATCAGGTCTTATCTTACCCGACATATATGCCTCTATGCGGTCTGATAATGGCGGATACCTTGGCACAGTCGGTGAACGATATGAATACCTGCAAAATCATGAGTTGGTATCTGTTGCATACGAGGCTGGCAAAGAGGTATTCTCAACTGACCTTGAACTTAAACATCCTTGGAATAATAGTGAAAGCCTTGGCTCATTTGGAAATATGGGTGGTGGCTCACTTAAAGGAGGAAGCAGAGTATTTGTGCAATTGGAACTGCCTCAACTATACATTGGCAAAAGCGGTATCAATCGCTATATAACCCTCACCAATTCACACGATGGCACAATGTCCCTCGGATTCGGTACAAGTAACCAAGTTATCTGTTGCCAAAATACTTTCAACATTGCTAATCGAGATGTATCTAAAATTAGACACACTGCATCTATGCAACAGCGAATTGATGAGGCTGTTCAGTCACTAAGAAATGTGCTTAACTTTGAAGATAAGCAAATGGAAGTGTTTGAGTTAGCATCTAATCGCAGGTTTGACAGACAGCATATTGCAGAGATAGTTAGAACAGTTTTCGGCAAGAGTATAGAGAGCAAGCAAGATGAGGCAAGCACTCGCACCAAGAACCAAATGGCTGCCTTCGCCAATGATATAAGCAAGTCAATAGATGAGCAAGGCGAAACACTTTGGGCACTATTCAATGCCGTTACACGATACACCAACCATACTACTCGCAGTAAGGATAAAGATTTCTCCCTCATGTTTGGCAAAGAGGCTGAAATTAACCAACGTGCATACGAGCAAATGGTTAAATGGTTAAATAGTCCTTCACTTGAATACATTGCAATATAATTAAACGGGGCGCAGCATCCGACCAACTGCATTTAAAATTATGACAACAAATTACACGCACCTGCAACTATGCAGCAAGATTCTCAAAGCAGAGAAGCCAACACCTATGATTGCCAAGTCCGTTGATGCAAACACAGGCAAGACACACGAGGAAAGAGCCTACTTATTACATCAAGAAATTAAATCAACTTATAAAAAGAAATGAGACTTGCAATTATTATTTTAATTATTTATCTTTGCGATATGTTTTATGACTGGCGACTAGTAAAAGAACGCAAAAAAAAATGGACAGATTCACACAAGTAATAATTATCCTCCTGATTGCAACTTTTGTTGGACTGATTTTCAAGCATAAGATGTTAGACAATAACTATCAGGAACTAATAAGAGAGTCTGAAACATTAAGAAGTGATTATATCCGATACCGTCAGTTGTCAGAAGCTTATAAGCAGGAGATAGCAGACCAAGTTGAGGAGATTAATTACATAGAAAAACAAAGTCAAAAACTAAAACTTAGATATGAAACACGCATTAATTACATTGATAGCATTAATCCTGTCATTGCAGACAGCTTACTCGCAGCAATCCTCGACAATCTCGCAACAACAAGATTTGCGAAACAAGACAGCCTTGAAGGTAATTGAAACAATGTACTACCAAGACACGCTCTTGACAAAAAAAGATGAGATTATACAGAGGAAAGATAGCATTATAAGTATGCAGAAAACCTTAATAGATAGTTGTGAATACGTTAGTCATAACGCTTATAACAACGCTAAAAAGTTGCTGTATAACTATAAAAAAGAGAGAAACAAAGTCTTTGTATGGCAGGGTATATCAGTTTTTGTAATTGTATTAACACTAATATTTTAAACATGGAAACAGAAAGACCAGTTGGCAGACCAACAATCAAACCTAAGCGCATACCTAGCACGTTTGGCGTTAATTCTGATTTATCAGAAAGAATAAAAAGCTATGTAAACAGAACTAAACGAACACAAAGAGGCTATTCCGCTAATGACTTTATCAACGAAGCAATAATGGAAAAACTCAATGGAAGCAATTAATTTATTATTTAATAGACCCGTATCGGGATTTATAATAATATGTATCATTTGCATTTGCATTGGTTCGGTAGCATTTAGCTTATTAAAACACACACTAAATAATTCTAAAAATGACACAGACGATTTCATCAAAGGCAGAAAGGTTTCGAGAAAGGATTAGTTCAGACAACCTGCTTGCGGAAAAAGCATCTAACTTACTAAGCGATTACTACGAGAAAGAAGTAATGAAGCATCATAGTCAGCATTATCCTGACCCAAAGTGCATATCAAATCTTTTATCAGACATGAAAAAACTCGGCTTACTAACACAAGATGTTATAGGTAAGTATGCTGATAACCCAAACATAAAACTAGAACTTCACAAGAACGATATTTGTTATTTTTGGGAAACTGGTACTAAGGGTACTAACAATTATTATGTAGAGGATTTCAGTCAAGTAGACAATGTTTATGAGGTTGTGTTCTGTTTAAAGGGAACAGAAGATAGCGACATGGTTAATTGGCTTGAAGGTCAAATATGTTATGATTGGCTAAGGAATTTTTACATTGAAGAACTTTTTAAAAATGACTTAGGTGAAGTTATTGGAGAGCCATTTGAAGATATTGGATTGAGAGACAGAATGATGGTTATAAGAAAGTACCTTGACGCAGGTAGGATGATAGCTTTTTAAATTAAAAACTTTAACAAATAAAATTATGATAGCAAAAGATGTATTACCAAACTTTAAACTTTTATCAATGATTCAGTTGGGAGAAACTCATTACAAGATATGGGAAAAGTTAGACAATTGGGCTGTATCAGCAGAGTCCTCTTATTGCATGGAGATATTTCACTTTGACTCTTACAAGGCAGCAGAGGCTAAGTATGTATCTCTAACCAAACAAAATTCAGGACACTAACGTGATGCAGATTGCCGAAGGTGGGGCATTGTACCACTAATGTTTAATTAAAAAACTGAATTTGATATGAGTGTAAAAGCTGATTTAAAAACGATAACCCCCACTTTTGGCAATGTGCTGTTAGGTGTAGTGCCTTCATCATATTACGAGTTAAAATTTAAAGTAGGTGAAAAATGGTATCGAGGATATTATGAACACTTATGGGGTGGTTCATTTCGTGCCTTTGCTTGGTGGACTAAACATTGTTCACGCCAAACACATTTTGAAAGAAGTGAAGTGTCTGAATGGCATTACACCTAACGGTATTCAACTATGCCCAGTTGGGAGATTTGAAACACAAAATTATCAACTTAAAATAAAATAATAATGGAACACGAAAATTTGAATAACCAAAAAACCGCCCAATTGGGTATAGGTGATGTTAGCAGCCGTTTATTATTACGGATTGCAGCAGACTTACAAAAGGAATTGATTAGACAAACTGATAGTATGGTAAAAGCCGATTTGGAAAGCCAAATTGAAGGACTGAAAGTACTACATAAAGAAGTAGAAGATTATAGAACCATTAAGCGGCTTTTAAATGGCTGCTAACGGTAGGCAGCTTGGCGTAGTTGCCGATTAAATGAACGAAATTATGATAACAGAAAAAGAGTACAAAGAAGCACAAAAAATTGTTAAACAGTATAAACGGCAATTACGCCAAACTGCGGTTATGCGTGGTTTTTATGCTGTTTTTTCAATCGTATGGGTGTTTATGTCGCCCCTTATGTTTGGAATGGTTATTCCATTTATTTACCACTACATTATTATGGGAAGAGGGAATAACGACCCTGCTGGGGATTCTGCGATTATTTTCTTTGTCTATATAGTGCTTTGGTTTTGGATTCACGAAAGTTATGTCAAACACAAGAAGTGGTTTTTTTAAAATCACGCATAACGGTTTCGGGCTTTGCGCTGTTGTGTGTCGGCTTGTGAGTGGGAGAATAGCGCAAAACCCGTGTTATAGGCAGTAGGGATTTTTAGCACAAATGTTTAATCGAAGCACTAAAGAAAAAAAAGAAAAAATGCGAAGCGAGGGAATAAAAAATATTGATTGTTTGGAACTACTTAAACAAGTAGCAGACGAAACTATTGACTTAACGATTACATCACCACCTTACAATTTAGGAGTGAAGCACCATACCGGGAATAACGTTTTTGAAGCCTATGATGAATACATTGACGATATGCCAGAAGAAGAATATCAAAGCCAACAAATAAAGGTGTTGAATGAGATTTACAGAGCAACAAAACAAGGTGGAAGTTTAATGTATAACCACAAGAATAGAATTAAGAATGGAAAGCAAATAACGCCTTATGAGTGGCTTTTGAAAACTGAATGGACTTTGAAGCAGGAAGTAGTTTGGTTTAATGGCTCACAAAACTTTGATAAGTGCCGATTTTATCCAATGACTGAAAGAATTTATTGGCTATCAAAAGGCACGAACACCAATTTTACAAATGCCATAAACCAACACGATTTGATAAAAGATACAGCCGAAGGAACAGACAAAGAACATAAAAGGGCTTTTCCTGTAAAATTGGCTCAAAGGTTTATTATTTGCTTTCCTGATGCTGAATTGGTATTTGACCCTTATATGGGAAGCGGAACGACTGCAATAGCAGCCATAAGAGAAAATAGAAAGTATTTAGGTGCTGAAATATCAAAGAAGTATTACGAATTAGCAAACAAACGAATTGAATATGAAACAGCACAAACGAAATTGTTTTAAAGAAGCGTGGGGCATTTTTTCTTTTTTCTATTCCAAATGTCGAATAGTAGAACGTCAAGCCCCATTGCCTATAACTACCTGCTAAAAGCATAAAACATACAACTAACAACTTGACAATGAAAACACAAACTGTATTTACGTTTCTTCCCTACTTTAACGGCTACTTTACTGATGGCAAGTGGCACGATGCACATGGTAGGGAACTAAAAGTAAAGCACTACAACGGGCGCAACTGCCTACAAGTTGAGGGCAAAAGATATGGTGTAAAAAAATTACGTCAATACGCTTGTAAGGAATTAAAAATTATTCATAACTTGCCGTTCTAATTTAGAATCATTCTAAATAAGACAAACAAAGTAATGATAATTTATAATCATTCTAAATAATAAATTGCTTATATTTGTATAAGAATCGCACTAAGATTTAATTGAAAACACAAACCCTAAATAAATAATAATCATGCCAATCACAGCAACAAACAAGGGGGGTTCTAGTTATGAGCCAATCCCAGCAGGAGCTTATCCTGCAAGATGTTATTCAATGATTCACATTGGAACAATTGAAGAAAACATTTTAGGTCAAACAAAAAAGCTTAACAAGGTACGAATAACTTGGGAGCTACCTACCGAAACAAAGGTTTTCAAAGAAGAAAACGGAGAACAACCTTATTCAATTAGTAAAGAGTTTACTCTATCAATGAATGAGAAATCAAATTTACGCAAATTCCTAGAAGGATGGAGAGGCGTATCATTTACTGAAAAAGAAGCAGAGGCTTTTGATGTAACTGTTCTAATAGGTAAACCATGCCTATTAAGTGTAATTCATAAATCAAGTAAAAATGGTAACACTTATGCTGAAATATCAAGCGTTAGTACATTGCCTAAAGGGATGAGCTGCCCAAAACAAATCAACTCAAGCTTTGAATTTAACTACAATCCATTTAGCTTAGATAAGTTTGAGACGCTCCCAGACTTCCTAAAAGACAAGATGAAGCAATCAGAGGAATATAAGTTTGCTATAACGCCACACATAACAGAAGCTATGGCTTCAAAAGAAATGGATAACGAAACAGATTTACCTTGGTAATTATGAGCAAGGATTTATTTATGCAGGAAAGGGAGAACGAACCACTCCCTCCTGCTATCACAGAAAATGATGTTATTGACTATATAAATAACATTGGCTTTCAGGTTACTGAAGGCAAAAGAAACGCACTTAAATCTTATATAAGCATTAAGCGCATATCAGAGTTGTGTGCTGCTGTACTAAAAGATATACAAGAGCTATCAATAGATGAAGCTTTTAAGTATGGAGAGAAAAGGTTTCAGGAATCTGGCGCAATGGTAGAGCTTAAAAATTCAGCAGGCAAGTGGGACTATTCTCACATACTAAGCATATCTGAAACAGAGAAGCGTTTAAAGGAGCTTAATGAAATAGCCAAGCAAGCATATAAGTTGGGCACTGAAATACCTGACCCACATACGGGTGAGATGATACCTGCTGCAAGTTTTACAGAAGGCAAACAAACAATCGCAATTAGTTTTAAGATATGATATTAGTACCAGCACAACTTGAAGGAGTTGCCACACGCAAAGACAAGACGTTAAAACTAACCTTTGGTACGCATGAGCTAGGAGAGGGCGAAGGCGGAAAGCTATTATCCCTTAACAACTCATTTTGTTTTTTAGCTATAAAGCCTGAAAGTTTTACTCCCACAGAAAAGGAGCTTATGGAACAGATAAAGGCTGATATGCTAACTAACACGGCAAAAAGCCCCTCTCAAAGATTGCGTGCCGTTATCTTCCTGAATTGGCAACAAAACAACGAAGGCTACGAGAAATTTGATAGCTACTACACACACAAAATGGAATCATTTATAGAACACTTAAAGAAAAAGCTACCATGAAAGCAGGATATACAATAAGCAAGTTTGACTTGCCTCAGTTTTACAATTTACTAAACAACAAAGAAGACATAACTCTTGACGGAATATTTGAAATAATTTGCGACTATTATGGGGTTAAACGAATAGAAGTAACAAGAAAAACAAGGAAGCGTGAGATTGTGGTTATTAGACATTTGTATTATTGGTTTGCGTGGGTGTACACATCTAAGCCGCTTAAAAGAATAGGGGAACTAACCAATGGAGTACATTATAGCACCGTTATACATGGTCGAAATACAATCAATGACCTTACTGAGTATAGCAACCAAACAGAAAAAGATTGGAAAGAATTGTGCAATAGGTTTACAGCTTTTAGAAAAATAAGAAATCAATATACGAATGATTATGCTTATATAGGTTGATATCTCGTTTATATCTATTTTAAATGAACAATTGTTGTAATATTACATTTGTACACATGGAAGAATTTAAAGAAATATATTTTAGGGGCTACAAATTTAAGGTAGGCTCTTATGGTAACGTGAAATACCTTAACATGGATAAAAATAGGGTTTTGTTTAAAAACACAAGCGGATATACAGCTTTTAGTAAGGGCAATAAAAGATTTTTAGTCCATAGAATGGTTGCTATTGCTTTTGTGCCAAATCCTTACAACAAACCTTTTGTTAATCATAAAAATGGGATAAAATCAGACAACAGAAAAGAAAATCTTGAATGGGTTACTAAACAAGAAAATGAACTTCATTCAACACGTGTTTTAGGTAACAAAAGAAACTTAAAAGGGCTAAAAGAAAATTGGGGAAATCCAATACAAGCAAAAAAAGTTCAAGCTATATTGCCTAATGGGGAAGTGAGAATATATAAATCCCATACAGAATGTGCTAAAGATTTAAAAGTATCTCGGTCGTATGTATCAGCAGTTTTAAATAATGTAATAAAAAAGAACACATATAATTTAACTAAACAATGAAAAAACCATCACAAATGAGCGTTATTGCAAACGCTTTCCTCGCAGGAGAAACACTTAATCTAAGTAAGGCTTACAAAATCACTAAGGCTAAATGCAAATGCGGTTGCATGAAACTAAGCACCCGTGTTAGCGATTATTTTGAGCCAATGGGATTAATCTTTGACAAGAAGCTTGATAAAGACCATTACATGAATTATACCTTAGACGCTAAAAAAACGCCAAAAAGCGTTATAAAAAAGCTAAAAGAGATGTACAATTAGTATATTTGTGTATTAATTAAAAAGCCATGACTCAAAGAGTAAGCAAGGAAGATATGCCTTGCAACAAACCAAAAAGAACACCATCGCACCCAAAGAAATCTCACATTGTAAAGGCTTGCTCTGGCGGTAAAGAAAAGATTATACGCTTTGGAGAACAAGGCGCAAAGACCGCAGGCAAACCCAAGGCAGGTGAAAGCGAAAGGATGAAGATGAAAAGAAAATCCTTTAAAGCAAGACACGCAAAGAATATCGCCAAGGGTAAAATGTCGGCTGCATATTGGAGTAATGTTACCAAGTGGTAACTCACTGATAATCAAGCAATTACACACTAAATATGAATCAAGAAGTATTAAACATCCTAAAAACAATTAGGGCTGACACGAATCTCTTTCAGGTAGCGGAACAGATAGAAGCCGTATATAACAAGCCATTCGAGGGTGAACTGCTTGAAGCTTGGGAATCCTTTTTAGAAATGCGTAAGCGAATGAAGAAACCTGCAACGCCAAGAGCGCAGAAGGTTTTAAAAAAGAAGCTAATGGATTTATCCTTGGGCGATATAGGCAGAGCCATAGACATCATAGACAGGTCAGATATTAACAACTGGCTTGACTTCTATCCACTTCAAGAGGAGCGCAAGGCTTCAATACTAAATAACAATCAAAAACAATTAATGGAATTTCTAAACAAATGAACATTGAATTAGCAAAGACAAAACATATAAGAACTCTTGATAGGGATTTCTTATTAGAAAAGATTGCTCTTTTAATAACTTGGCTACACCAAAGGTCAAAGTTGAGCATGAGTGATTTAGAGTTTGATGTAAATGAATTATGCAGAGAGTTGAAACAAAATTATTCCGACCTAACACTTGTTGAGGTTAGAATAGCTTTATCTGAAGGTACTAAGAGCGAATACAATGCGCTTAATGTTACCAATTATGTTAAGTGGTTAGATGCCTATAAGGAAAAGAAAATAGCAAATGCTAAGAATGTAAAGACTTATGAAGAAAAGAAAGTTATAGAACCTTCTGATGAAGAAAAGGAAAAGGCTTTCCAAGACAATCTAAACTTCTGCATAGAGAACTACAAGAAGCATAAAGTGGTTAGCGACCAAGGCAATGTAATCTACAACAGATTGGTAAAAGATAATGTTATAAACTTCCCTGAACAAATAATACAATCCGTTAGAGAATACGCTAAGGCTGTCGAATCAACAAGATTAAATACAGCAATAAACAAGACAGCTAACTACAATGAAGTTAGAATATTAAAGCAAGAATTAAAACAACTAATGGAAGGTAAAACCTCAATAGAATCAGAGGTTAAACGTTTGTTGTTGGAGAGGTATTTGAAGACTATAGTTTAAGCAGACTTATAAGGCATATAGGTGGTCTTACCATCTACCTTTTTTGCAACAAGAATTTGCTTTCTATTTCCTGCACTCTTGTATGATACATGAACCCAATCTGGGTTTTCGCTATTCCCAAACTCCCAAATCATTTGGTCGAATGTGAGATTAGCCTTTATGTAATCAAATAGTTTCTTATTGTCAGATGCAGTATCAATGTCCATAGCCTGACCATGTGAGTGCTGACTTGTTTGGCTTCCGCCAATAGCAGTATTCAAAGCCTTACTCCTATAAAATGAATTAATCTTTATAGGTTTACCATACCATTCTCTTAAAGGTTCAAATACCTTTTCAGCTAATAGTTTCATGTTTTCTAAATGTTCTGGAGTTGGGCTGTTATCAATGCCTTTAGCTTCACCTGTTGATGAATAGGTGGCTTCTTTTAATGTAATGTGTTTAGATATATTACTCATTGTTTTCTGTTTTATCTTTTTTGTTCATCCATTTATCTACCGATGCAATACCAAATGCACCAAGTATAATGACCATAAAGCCATCAAATATAAATTCATTGATTATCAAAGGATTACCAAAGTAACCTGTAATTAAATCAACTCCTAATGCTACAACGAGCATTATAAATGCAATAAATCCAACAACTGCTTTCTCGTTGATGGTATTGTTATCGTCAAATAAATCTTTTAAAAATTTCATATAAGTATAACTATTAATAATATTACAATTTGTGCAGTTAAAAATATCCAACCATCTCTTGTTACAGTTGCCTCTTGTTTTATTATATCTTTAATCACTATCGTATCTGGTGGTTTGTTCTTTAGTTCTTTTATAATTTGCCTTTGAACAAAGAATGTATCGTTTATAGCTTTAGCTTGGTTACGAGTAAAAGTAACAAGTGTATCGCCATTAATTATCCTTATCCTTTGAGAATAAGTTGAACTGCTCACAGCTATCAATAGGATTGCTAATAGTGGCTTTAACAACTTGAAGTTCATTTTGAGTCTGTATTAATGTTTCCTGTAATTCAACCTTTTCCTTCTCTAGCTTTTCAACTTTATCGTGCATCTCAACCATCTTTTCTTTTTGCTGTTGGTCTGCTAACTTTGTTATATTTACCGCTTTACTTAGGTTCTTTTCAGACTTGGCAATGATTGAGTCAATATTAACTTCCTTTGATTCTTCTGTGGTGTTTACATTATAAACAATCAATGTCAAAGATGAAAGAAGTATTATGATAAATGTTTTCATTTGTCATTCATTTGAGTTAATATTTCTAACTTTGTTACCGCAACTGCTAAACAACTATCACTACGTTTTAAAGCAGATGTTAATAAATCAACCTTCCCTTCTAATACCACTATCTTTTCTTCATGTTTAGTTATCTGTCCTTGATAGTTCATCTTACCATCTATGTATAAATAACCAATGGCAATAAGAACAATAAACAGCAATCCCTTAACAGGGTCTTTTGAAAACTGTTCAAATGAAATAGGCATCCCTACGTTACCTACCTTGTCTGTTATACTCTTTTTTGCACTCATGTTTATTAAGTTTTTTCTTGGCAATACCATGTTTTTTCTTGCCAAATGATTTTTTAATATTTTGTTTATTAGTTGACTTTGCCATTATGAAATAGGAGGTTTATCCATTATAACTTCAAATTCTATTGGTTCACCAAGTATAGGTAATAAACTATCATCGTAAATGATATACCAAAACTTTGGTGTGTTAAGATTAGCATATTCATAATCTACCCAATTCTGTGTAACGTCATCAGGACTTACAGGGATACCATAATAAGTATCACATTCTTCCCTTGCATCAATAGCTGCCTGTTCGGTAGTATATTTATATCCTTTAAAAAATGCCATAATAAGTGTTTACGTTAGTTGTTATTCCTGTTTTATCACTTGTTCTGTTTGTATTCCACATTATAATTTCTTGAAACTTACCGCTTTGTCCTTCAAAATAATAGTTTGAGATATAGCTATAAGTGCCGTTATAAGTATAATTTATAGAGAGTGGCGTATTTACGTTATTTATAAATAAATCGTAGTCAGCAGCCTCTTGTGTGTTTAACCATAACATTTGCCCTAAAAAAGTATTACTACTACCAAAATAATATTCTTTACCAATTATATATATTACATTATTTGAATATATACCATTAAAACCGCTTGTACCTAATGAAGTAAAAACAGTGCCTAAAGTATCCCTTTCTGCTACAAAATATTGTAAGTTATCAGGATTTGGCGTTATTGTACTATTTAAGTTAAGCCAGTATAAACCACCAGTGCTAGGAAACTGTATAGCAGGTTTTGAATTTACTTTAATAACTGTTCCACCACTAACTAATTTTGGTTGCCGTATTGCGTTAGTGTTTGTGCCATTGTTACCATTACCTGATTGGTCATACCATCTTGTAACAAAACCATCATTAGCACCAACAAATGTTGTTAGTGCAGTTTCATCCAAGTTATTAGAGCCGTCAAATCCTATGTCTTGTTCGGCATTATCTGAACTTCTACGAACACGAAGTAAAGCTCCTGTATAAGCAGTAGCCAATCTTCTTACCGAATATGCAACAGCAGCATTAGGGTATGTATCTAATATACCTGTAAAACAACTTGTCTGAACTGATATTATATTACTATATGGTGTTATCATTATTCAAGGGGAGGTGTTGGAGGTGGAACATATTCTTCAGTTGGCAAATCTTTAACCCACATAAATTCAGGATTTACACATTGTTCAACTTCACCTTCAAAAATAAAGTAAATCTCATTAATATCCTTTACTGGGTTGAAGTAACAATCAGGTGCGTACCACTGACCTTTTAATTCTTCTGCTTGAGTATTTGTTAATTTATATCCTATCATCTTCCTAATGCTGCCTCCCTTGCAACTAATGCGTTATAAAAATCAGTTTCTTGTTGTGCTGTTAGAGCAGTATTTATAAATTCAAAAAATGAATATTCTTTAGTTGAAAAGAATTGCCCTGAGCCATTAGAATTTCTACAAAATAAATACAAAGAATAATTAAATCTTGGAATTGCACTTATTGTCTCTGTAAACAATGTAACATTATTTCTTTTTAATGTAACTGTTGTTCCGCTTCTTTTAAAAGAATAAATAGCTTTTGTGTTTGATATTATATTACCTTTATTTTGAAAGGCAGCGTATGCTGCATAGTAAGTGTTACCATCATCAAATTTTGTTGCTATCCATAAACCTTCACCTGCACCACCATTATTTCCGAAATCTATTCCGCTGCTGTTATTGGTATTTATTGCGTATATAATTGTAAAATCAGTGCTACTAAAATCACTAAGTGTATTGATGTAAGTATCACATAAACCATTTACACCATTTCCTTGTATTCCAGTAGTGTTTGCTGTTACTGTACCTGTATAGGTTAGTCTTTTTGCAGCATTACTATCAACTGGATTATAAGCATTAAACTTAAACTGCCCTAATCTGTCATTGTTTGATGACTTATCAGTTACTAAATGATAAGATGCTATACTTGAGTTTAATGGTAATATATTTTTCCTTGCTATGAAAAATTCATTTTCAGCAGATATTATATTTGCATTAGTTATGCCTGCTGCCGTTATGAAGGCTTGTGCATCTGGGTCAACAGCAGTTGCACTTACACTATTACTTGTTCCAACATAAGCAGATTTACCAAATGCGTTCTGATTTTGAACGTCACAAGTTATTGTCGTTCCAGCATCTATAGCTTGTATTGTATAAGTATTTGATGTAGCACCTGTTATGTCTACGCCATTTCTTTTCCATTTATAATTAAAAATAGAACCCTGACTACTCCAAGTTCCTGTTCCACAAGTTATTACTGTTCCTGTTATTTGGCTTCCACTTGGAGATAATGTTGGAGCAACTGAAATTGTAGGTGCAAAACCTTCAGCTCTTACTCTATAATAGTAAGTTGTACAAGCTGTTAAGCCTGTTACCGTGTAGCTTGTAGTTGGAGCAGAAACAGCTTGATTTTGTAGGACAAATGTAGAAAACGAAGAACTTATAGATACGTCTAAGTAGTAAGTAGTTGCTCCGTCATAGGTATTCCAATTGGCAACAAAAGAAGTACCTGTTACCGAAGTAGCAGCAGTAGCTACAGGCGCAACTAAACTGCCTCTTTTCTTAGCAAAATCAAGCCCTATGCCAAGCCCTATCCTCATGCTCCTGTTTGATACTTGTCAGATGTAGCTTTTCTATACAATACAACTGGGTCTGTGGTAGAGAAAGTTACGCTGCTAAAGCGTATCTTAAACTCATCGCCTTGTTGGATAGTTGCACCAGCAAGAGCAGTTATTGCGTTGCCTTCAACGTCAAGTATAGTTGTTATTGTTGCATCACCAACTAAAGGCTTCATGCAGTAAAAAACGCTACCCGCTTGTGCGGTATTTGCGCCAGTTGTAGTTGATATTATAGGATTACATTCGTATCCTAAAGACAAATCCCAGCTTCGTCTTATACCATTAAATATTGCTAACCAATTCATATTACAAATATATATTAAATGTTAAATAATTTAGGCTTAATTATAGACCTCAATGAAATATTTTTTAGTACATTTATCATTTCGGCATTTGTGTTTTTGAAATATATTGTTACCTCTATTAACTGACCAGCCATTTGAGCTGTGTTAATATCTGGTAAACCATTAGGATTATCTAACGAAACAGTTGCATCATTCCTTATAGCAGTAGCCCAATGAGGTCTGATATAGTTTATTTCAGGCTCTTGGCTGTATGTGGAAAAGTCGGCATTATCATTATTCTCTGTGCGAACAGAAACGAATATTGGGCTTTCATTTACATCCATATATAAAAGCCTAGCAATTTTATAATAATCAGCTACATCGTTAAAATAATATCTTACAAAAGCTATTATTTCATTAGAGCCATATTCCAATATCCCCTTGTTATGCTCCGCAAATCTAGTCAGAAATAATCCTGTGAGTGGGTTTTGCGTTAAATATGCAGTTAAATATGTTTCATTGAATGGCAAGTAACGCATGGGATATATCCCTTTAAATCCAGTTGTCATCCCCAACTTATCGTTGTATACCAAAGTAAAGTTGCTTTCCCTAATCAACTCCCAATAGCTAATCTGATTAACCAAATTTGTAGGATTCTTATTTACTGGCACAGAAATCTTTGCTTTATAGTAAACAAATTGCTGTGAAGGATTAGTTAAAGTTGGTAGATAAACTATATCTCCTGTGTTATAAGTTGTTGAATTATTCCATAGTGTAGATGAAGGCAAGCTATTAACAGCCGTAGTATATAGCTCGTCATTTACAAAGTTATATCCAAATATTAAGCTGTTTTCATCAAAACACCTATCAGTATTGTTGGTCAAGAAGGATTGAACTCCTGTTGTTTCACCTATATCTGTTATGCCTTCGCCTATTCTTATCAGCTTTTTTAGATAAGGATTAAAGTACGAAACGTGTATTCTACCAGAGCTTGTCTTATATTGTATTGCTGCCGTTTTTAATGGAGAGCCTATTTGCGACAAAGCTAACTCCCTTGCTCCTACAACAGAGCCATCGCCTATAATGATATTAGTCCCGTCAGAGTTTGTCTGATTCTGCTGCTGGTCTAATGCCTGTAAATAAACTTGATTATCCATCATTATTATCAGGCTGTTGCTATCCTTAACAAACGTATTTTGTATGCCACCATACATAGCAGGATAAGACTTCCTATTAAGCGGCATGAACATCCTGTAAGGGTCACTCAAAGAATCGTTTACTTTAAGGTCTGAATAGTAAAGTATGTTCTGTTCTGTTTTATCTAATGTATCATTAGGATTAAAAGCAACCCTAGATGCAGTAGGTATTTGTAATGGGCTGTTTGATATATCGTAAAGTGTTTGACCTGCATTCAATTGGTCTAAACCTAACCATTGAGCTATTTCGCCAGTTATGGTATTACTATTTGTTGTGTATGGGAAGTCTTTACTTGTGGTTAAATCAAAATTTCTTAATTGAAAATTAGCCCTGTTTTGTGTCCAAAACGTTAAACCTACCCTATACAAAGAAGGGCTAGTATAATCATTTGGAACATACATATTACAAAATTTAATATAACTTCTTTGCGTAAAAGTATCTCCACCATAAACATTATCAGTATAAGTACCTCCAACACCAACGCTTAATTTTCTAAAATATCCGCAAGCAATATAATTACCCTGCTCTATATCGCCATATTTATTAGGTTGTGGTCTATAATATGCAGAATAATAAAATCCAAAATCAATATCTGTAAATGTTGGAGCGGTAACATCTGAAGAAGTTCTTAATGATAAACATTTTTGATTGTTACCCCAATTACCAGAGGCTAATGGAAGATACACATTCGAGGCTACAACAGTAGACATTGTTAATCCACCGAGTGATGGGGTAATAACAACGTTACCATTTGAATTAAAATCAAGAATTTCACCATACGATATATTAATCTCGTATGGATTTGTTTTAGCCCAATCAGTAAAACACATTGCTCCACATATTTGAGTGGAAAAAGTAGGGGATGGCGGATTGCCAGCCGTGTTAGCTATTGGGCTAGTTGAAATATAATCTGTCAACACTGGTTGCCCATATATAACTAGTTTGTCGTTTGGTGATGGCGATATTTCCGATGTTCCAAATATAACTTCAGGGCTATAAAATGCGTTTGCCTTTCTATCTAAAAAAGATGTTATTGGAGCAACACCAGTTTCAGCTCTTTCCATAATTCTACCACCTGCTCTACAATAAGATGGAGGCGGTGATGCCATTGGGCTTGCTGCGTATGTAGATGGCATAGTAAATCCTGTTGCAAGAACTTCAGGTATGCACTCCAATCTAACAATCTCGTATCCGTATAAAACATCTTTTAATGACTTTCCATCTATCGTTGGGGCTGTATCTAAATTAACTAAAAATTGTGGTCTGAATAAATACACTTGAAATACAGATGCGTAAGTACCATCTCCACTTGTCAATGCGCTTACGTTATCTGCATTTGTTTCCATTTTAAAGTCATCTATATAGTATGGTCTGCTTACGAATCCATTTGTGAAATAAAGTTTAATGCCAAAACGATATGTTTCGTAATAAGTATAACCTGTTTTTTGGAATATATTATCTGTTTCTTGGTATTCATTAGGAATCCATGAGTTTGAAAAAACATCAGAATATGCCGTTGAAAAACCTTCACGCACTAATGTCACCCCAATAGTCTGCGCCCAAGCAGATAAATCGTAATCAATTTGAGTAGTTACATTTGATAAGAATAATCTATTCCTTGCTATTACAAGATTCTTTGCGGTCTTTAATAATACCTGCTCTTGTGCAAACTCTGATTGAGAAACACTAACTTGTGTTTCATTACCAAAGTGCGTTACAGTCATTGTTTCTCCTGTAATATTAAACACATTTACAATATAAGATGTAAATACACCACCATTGTTTTCAGTGCAAATCAATTCAAACTTGTCGTATAAAGCAGCGTCTAAGTTTTCTATTGTTAGTGTAGCTTTTTTATTCGTATCTAGTCCTGCTACGTTTCCATACAAAGCTGGATTTGTCAAAGACTCTTGAAATATAGAAACCTGACCACTACCCATACCAATACCAGTCTTAACTTCATTGCCAGAAATTTGTCTGATATAATATTGTTTGTTGCCAGTCTTTAATGCGCCACCTGTAGAAACAGCAGCATTGGAAACTCTTGCAAAGTTTTGTAATAACTGCAAAGACGTTTCACTTTCTATTGAATTGTAAATATAATACCCATCGGTATTGTTTACCATTAAATTGGTATTAGGGTCATAATACCAAATCATTGAGGCAAAGTCATTCCAAACATTTTTGTAAGGAACATATATACATCTTGGGGTAGTATCAGTTGTAAAATAAATAGAAAGCCTTTCGCCAAAGTCTATCTGCCCGTCCATATCAATAGGCGTTCCTATTGGGACTTGTATCTGATTTGTTTGAAACAATATCTTATTTGTCCAAGTTCCTGTTAAGTAATCTTTCTTTCCAACACTTAACTGCAAAACACTTCCATTAGTCGAAAGGACAAAAATATTTTCTTCTATATTTAAAGACTTTAATTCTCTAAACGCACCTCCGTTATTTGCAAGATATTCTTTTAGTATAATAACTGGAGTTCCAACACCTGCAATTGATAATCTTATCTGTGCATCAACGTTAACTCTAAATCCTATAAAAACTGTTGTTCCTGATGGTGTTGCATTTTGAAACACAGCACCATTTATAGGTGTAGTAGAAGCGTTTAATAAAGATATTAAATTAGAATATCTAGTAGCAGGCGTTAATGCTGCACTACTTATTGAAAAGCTAAGAGTGACTGTTGGACTACCATAAGTTATAGTAAAACTATGTGTTATATTAGGTGCTGTCAAATCTAATGGCACTCTAAAATACTTATAAGAGTTTCCTACATCAGTAGCATCTATTTCATTCAATCCAAAAGCAAACTCACTACCCAATTGAACGGAAGCACCATTCAAAGAGTCTTGATTATTAGGAGACAAAGCAATGTTTTCTGATTCCCAAAATTTATTCTTTGGGATATTTCTCTTTAATAGGTCTTTTATCATTCCACCTATTACGCCTCTTACTTCTGTTATCCAATTAGCCATTAGCTATTAATCTGTTTTTCTATTGTTCCTTTATTATCGTCTGTGTAATCAGCAGGTCGCAAGTTTGCAGGTGTAAGTTCAGCAATAGCTAACATTTTCATTACAGCCCAAACATCTTCGCTTATAGGATATTCGTCTATTTCTGGGTCAAACAATCTATAAGCCTTAGTCGCAGCATCATAAACATCAACGTTCATTACGTCTCTTGGTATATAATTTAAGAACACACTTCTAACTTGTGTGTTACCAAATATCTGCATAAGCCCACCGCTTACATAAAAACATACATCGTTTATCCCTATCAAACCTGCCGCTTTGTATACGCCATAGTCGTTAGGGCTTTTCAATTGAGTAAATGGTTTACCTGTTAGCTTATCTCCAACGAAAGAAAATCCGTTAAAGCTATCGCCCAAATTAACCGAAGGCTCAACCTCAAACAACACATAATCTGCGCCAGCTTCTTGTATGCTTTGTTTGTAAGTTAGTTTACTTTTTACAAAGTTTGAGCTGTTAACAAATGTATTTGCTGCAATTGGTGGAACAAATCTGTCCCCTTTGTAGCCCCAATATGTTTTAAACAAAGCCTCTTGTTTCCACTTAGGGAACTCCTCCTCCAATAATCTTGGAGAAATTTTATTGTCATCATTGAAAACCATGTTTCCAAAGAAGTTCAACAATTGTGATATTCTTTCTTGTACTAGCATTATCTTACTCTATTCATTATTGCTTTTAATCTCTCTCTACCAAAACTATCTAACAGCTTAGACCTTCCTCTTTGCTCCATCTTGCCATTAGTCCATATCCTTCTATATTCTTGCCACATATTAACTGGCATACCATTAGCCAAACAATATTCACTCATGGCGTAATTCATTATCGCCCTCGCATTGTTCTCTGGTATTTTAACATCCCCATTCTCATCCAAGTTTACAGCTAAATAACTTATGGTACATTCTGTTTCTTCTACGTTAGTAGAGAAATAAATATAGCCATCTTGTATATTTATTACAGGAAAAGTTATATTGCTATTTTCGTTATAAGGGCTATTCGTTACGAATGGCTGCCCTGTTTCTATTATATTCCAAACGGAAGGAGTAGATGCAGTAATAACAGCAGTACCACCTCTGGTAAATACTATTGGCTGATTGCCTATATTACCTCTATCAAATGTAAAAAAATCACAAGGCAATTCTGCCCTGTAATCCACGATTTGCAAGGTTTCAGTCTTTTCAATAAAATCTTCAGCAGTTGACATTTGTTTAGCTGCTTCAATAACGCAGTCCTTTAAAAACAAATCAACGTCAGCAGTATTGCTCGCTGTTATTTTAAGCCTTACTTTGGCTCTTGCTATAATCTTTGGTATAGATGTATATTCGTATGTAGGTGAACTCATGGATTTTTAGTTTGCATTATGTCAGAACTCTGTATAGAGAAACTATCCCTTTCCTCAAATCCAATTACCTCGATAGTCTTATCCAATATAAGCTGTATTAGCTTGTCGTTGTAAGGGATAACATTAACGTTATTGGTTACATCTATCTGTATCGGCTTTATAAAATAAGATATTTCAACCGAAGTTGCGTTACTTGGCTCTAAATTCATAATATCAGCTTGCATCCAATATCTTGGATAACGAGCAATACCTTCAGTTAATAAATCTATGAATTGGTCTAACCTTCTTTCTTCAGCAACCTTAGTAACTGAACCACCCCTGTAAGGAGATGTTACAATTAAATTAATTAGGCTGTAATATAAAGGAACTTGAACGCTCGACTGGCTTAAATCTATTTGAGAATTGATAGGCGTAAGCGCAGAAGTAACATTTATCAAAGGCTGCATCTCACGAGTAATCTTTTTTGTTTTTTGAAACTCCTCAACCTTTTTGTCTATAATATCTGTAACTGCATTAAATATAAAAGAGTTCAATCTGGAATCATTAAAATATCCCAAACCAAACTCACCTATTTTAGTCAGTAGTTTTGTTTTAAAGTCTGCGCCTGTCATACCTCAAATATAACAGCTAACAGATTTAAAAACAATTAATGCTTGAAATTAATTACATAGCCGTACAAATCCTTTATCTTTTCAAACTCCTCTTTGTAATAATAGTAAATGTCGTTTGCCTTTGCTGTCTTCTCCATATCCCTTAGCATCTTCATTAATACCTTCTTCTTATCCTTATTGCCATTGGCGTATGATTTATACACATAAAAAAAGGACAAAATATCCCGCCTGATTAAGCCTTTTACCCTGTTACCAATCATCTTTTGACGATTCTTCTGGGAGGCAATCTTTTGGGGTACTTTGTCCCAATTAATAACGCTCTCTCTAGTTTCTTCTATTCCTCCGCTATCTTCTCCGACTTCTTCCGATAACCACGTTTTGAAGTGGGTTGGTTCTCGTTTTTTTTAAAGCCCAAGTTGCGTTGCAGATATTCAAATAATTCTGAATTTTCTTTGAAATATAAAATCAAGCTATCATAAGAAGAAGCCAATAGCTGACCATTCATTCTGTAGTTCTTATTCTCGTCCTCTACGATAAAATTAAACTCACTATCAGGCATCCTTGTTCTTAAAGCTTTGTTAATCACAATCTTATAAACCTTATCCGTATCGTTCTTTAGAAAGTCCTTAAACGATTTAGGGTTCTTTGCTATCATTGATTTAATCAGGTTAAATACTTTGTCTGTTGAAATGCCAACAGGATTAATACCTAATCCAAAAGCAAGGTCGCTAAATAATTCTTCGTTCTCTTTCATCGCTATCACTTCGCCAACTAATTCGTTGTAAAGGATTTCGTTTTCGGCAAGTTGCGTTTCTTTAGCGTCAATGTTTATCAACTGATAATACATCTTAGCTCCGTCTTTTATGTTTTTGTTTTGCTCTTTGCCGTGAATGTCTTTGTAACTAACTTCGTAATGGCTCTTTAAGAAATCAATAGTTTTACGATTCTTCTTCTGCTCATCAGTGTCGTCAGCAGGGTTCTTTGCTATTTCAAATGTCTTTTGTAAATAGCGCAATTCCCTTACAATACCATCAGCACCTCTTGCAACCTCCTTATGTTCTTCAAACAAGAAAATAGGCATAACCCTTTCGGCAGGGGATATTTCCCTTGTCGTTACTTCTCCTGTTATCAATAAGGTTTTTGATTTACCAGTTGCAAAATCAAAGCTAACAGATGATACTCTTTTGCTTTGCTGCATTTGGCTTGATAGCGTGTGGCGTAATATCCACGTTTCTGTCTTTTTACTCATTTTTGTTAGTTAGTTTAGGCAAATGTAACTATTTATTTTTAATAAACAATACAAATGATATAAAAAAACAAAAGCCCCACCGAAGTGAGGCTCTTGAAAGAGAGAGCTAACTATACAAATCAGAGATTGTTAATATGAATGATTGTGTATGCAGCAGCAGCATTATCAGCACCAACCACAGAATTAGCAGTAGTTAAGTTGATAACGTTGTTTACTAAGTAGTAGGTTGTTTCTCCGTTTTGGAACAGAACGTCACCTGCTATAATAGCTTGTGCAGCAAATTCACCACCACCTGCAAGTGTTAACAGGTCTGTTGCAGCAGTTGCTTGCAGAGTGCCTGTACCTGCTACATAAGATGCAGATTTACCAGCAAGCGCAAGGGTTAATGTTCCGTAAGTTCCAACAAGAGTTTCTACGTTAGTAGCTGATGAAAGCACATAAAGAACGTTGCAATCTACAAGTGTAGAAGCTATCATGGCTGAACCAGTATTCTCGAAGTTGGCATAGTTCATAACAGCTTGGTAGTAGTAAGAACTATCTACTAAATCTGCGCTATAGAAGTTGCCATTTTTCAAGAAGATACCTTTTCCTACACCACATACAGCAGGAGTTCCTGTTACGAAACTGATAGTACCTACTCCATAACTTGCTACAGTGAATTGAGCTTGTGAAGAATAGTCACCAGTTACCGCAGTAAGAATAAGAGTGGTAGTACCTGTAGCTGTGATTGGAAGAATCTCGCTCATACCATTGATTGCATTACGGAAGTAATTGCAAATTTCAGTATCAGTTGCAGTAGCATCAGAGGTATATTCCATTGTTAAGCTTTCAAGGATACCAGTCTTTTTGTTGGTGTAAGTAAGAGATATTCCATAAAGCGTGCTGTTAGCAGCAGTTGGAGTACCTGTAGTTTGTTGTAGAACTTCTGTTACAGGAGCAACAACACTTGTAGGTGTGATGCCTTTAGCAAGCATTGGCTCAAGACCTGTCACATAAACAAATCCGTTGCTAACCGAGCAATCTGCGCCCAAAGCTGCAACTGTTGATAAGGTTTTAATTGTTGTATTCATTTCTTTTTATTATTTAATTATTGATTATTGAGAAATTTCTAACAACAAGTGACGTGAAGGGTCATTTAACTGCTGTAGTTCGTTTACTTCAAGTTCGATTGAGCAAGCGTTTACAGTGTTAGTTGGGTTCTTAGCTTTACGTCCAAGAATGTCGGTCATACCTTCTACGATAGCCATGTATTGAGCATCTTGTCCGTAGTAGTATGTACTAACAAATGGTTGTGTTCCGTAAGCAACAGTATCTACAGGAGCAGTATCAAGGAACACAGCAGTGTAGCTTGATTTCAATTCGCCTGTAAGAGCAGAGTTACCTTCAGGATTCACGGCACGGTTGTTAAGCATAGACCAAGGCATAAGTTTAAATTTGATACCTAAACATTTGAATGTGTCTACGTTGATACCTTCGATGGTTTTGCCACCAATGGTGTTTTCTGTACCTGCGTATTGGATATATTTAGAACCTACGAATTTGTTCATACCTGCAAGTACATTGTAACCGCATGGTACTAAGTATTCTTCAGTGTTCAAACCTTTTTCGCGGGCATTTTTTGCAACGTCAATTAGAACTTGTTCGGTAAACTCACCATTGTAAGTTTCACGAGTTCCGCCTTGGTTTTCGATTTGCCATTTGATACCACCAGATACCCATTTGTTGGATTCGTTGATGCGTGGGCTTTTCCAAATACCTTTGTTCATTGCGTTTTTAGATTCTTTCATCCACAAAGATTGTGAAGCGTGTTGCCAGTATGGTTGTCCGTTGATTTCAACAACAGTTCTACGGCTTACATCTTCACGAGTCAATTGTAATGAATAGCGTTGCTGACCGATAGTGTTGTACTCCTCAAGAGGAACATACAATACAGTCTGCTTAGAGCCAGTTACACCTGCTGATACGTCTTGCACGTCAGAAGCTTGAGTTCCTGCGGCAAAGTCACCAGCTTGGAAAGTAGTGTTTCCTGATGCGCTGTAAACTAATTCAACTACTACAAATCCTTTTCCGTGGTCTTTAACCAAACCGAAAGTTCCGTTGCTTGATTCGATTAAACGGTCATTGATGAATCCGTCATAAGCAGAATCAGTCCACTCAAGTTTTAAAATAGTAGATGAGATAGAAGTACGACCGCCAGTTTTGATTACGCCATAAGCGGCTAACTGCGGTAAGTAAGGTAGTTTCATGTTCCTAGCACCAGATTGAGTTTTAACAGGAGTACCTCCTGTAACAGCCTCAATAATGTTGGTTAGTTCTTGGAACTCTGAATAACGAGACACTACCCAAGGTCTTACGTTATTGGTTTCGATTAATTGGAACAGTAACGAGTTTTCAAACGTTGCGCCTGCTCCCAAGATAAATTCACTCATTGTGTTTTTTGGTTTATTTTATTTTTGTTTTTGGGGTTATCTTATTTTTTTGAAATCATCAAATGTCATTCCTCCTAAGCCTTTGGTGTCTTTAGCACCTTCAATTCCAGCTCTTGTTTCGTTTCGGCTAGGGTTAGCAGCTTTAATCTCCGCTTCCATCTTGCCTTTCTCATACATGAACTTTCCGTAGTTGTCAAAGTTGGTAGCTTTAAATAAATTAAAAGCCACTTCCTCTACATTGAATTTTTGGGTTTGGTTATCAAACGCATCTAAAATTGATTTAGCCGCATCTGCTGTAACCTTGAACCCATTGTATTCCTGACCTACGAGGGAATTACCTAGTTCGCTCAATGCCGATTTCACGTTGTTGTAAGTCTGCTCAAATGTTTCTTTTGTCTTTTGTTCGAAAAATTTGTCAGGGTCAACTAACGTTTTTTGATTGTTTTGAATCTCTTGTAAAGTTTTGAAGATTTCGTTTTCTTCATCTCCATTTAACTTTTCAAGCAACTCTTGTCTTGCCTCTAGTTTTTCAAGCTTAGTCATACTATCAAACCTTGATGTAAGGTTGGATATTTCTTCTTCCTGTTCTTCTTCTGAAAGCTTTTCAAACATAGGGTTTGTTCTTAAAGACTTTTCTATTAGTTCAGCATCGGAAAGATTATCATAATTCTCTCCTACCGCTTGCTTTAGAAAGTCTTTTAAGTCAACTTGGGTTAAATCATAATCCCCTCCTAGCAACTTTGCTAGTGGACTGTTCTTGTATTTCTCAAGTTCAGTCTTGTAGCTTTCGATTTCTTTAGCTACATCTTCGGGGACTTTAGTTTCTTCAACCTTTGTTTCGGGTTTTGTAAACTTGTCAAAGAGCGATTCTTTTTTAACCTCGGTTGAGGCAGTTTCTTTAGTCACATCTGTAACCACTTCTTCTGCCTTTGTTTCAGCAACTTGTTCATTAGTTGCCTCTACCTTAGTTTCTTGTGCCGCTACCTCCTGTATCGGCATCTCTGTTTGGGTTTCCTTTGCTTCCGCAAAAGCTTTTGGGTCTAAACTCATATTTGTTAATAATTAGCTACTCCAAATTTCTTATGTAAAAAAAATTATTGCAAGATAATCAATAAGTTATAAAGTTTATTTAGTATAGGAATGGATAGTTTATACTATTTAAACTTTTATTAATTAAATTTGATTTATGAAAGCTACAAAAAGAAAAGAAAGAGACCCATTTAATGAGAGCAATATGGACTTTAAAGCAAGATTATCAATAATAGATACCAAAGAAACAATAGCTACAATGAAGTTTATAGGTTGCAGAAACAGGTCAGTATTCGTTGCAATGGCAATAAAAGAATTTATTAAAACACACGGACAATGAGTAATTCACGCAAATACTTCCGCAAGAACGGAATAACCAACAATGATTTAATAAAACAAGAAAAGGTTGTTGCAAGATACAAAGCCAAATACGAAGAATTTTCTAGTATGTCTTTAAATCAACTTGACGCTATTAAGAATGATAAGCGTAGCAAGACAGATGAGTTCGCTTTTAAAACTGCCTATATTATGGTTGAGAAGAAAGTTAATGAAGAAAACGTTAACCCTGTTGCTGATTAGACATTTCTTGTTCTTTCATAGCTAACTTAGCAGCTTCAATATTTTCCTTACTCTCTATTTCCATCTGTGCCCTATTATCTGCACCTAAGTTATTTATTGCATTTGCCTCAAGCATAGTCTGATTATTCTGCTGTTGTTGAGCCATAGCCATTTCTGCCGCACGTTGTTCTGCCGCAAGTTTCTCCTGCTTAATAGCAAACTCCCTTGACTGCAAATAATTTCTTATTTCGCTTCTTGTGTACATTGTCTGTATAGCATCAGCGTCAGAAAGAGCATATCCGCTTTGAGGGTTTTGTGCATAGGCAAATATCATGTTCATCATAGCCTGTTTGTATCCTTCATCAGCCACATCTTCAAAGCCTAAGTAAATAGAATATTTGGTAGTTCCAAATTCTTTTGTAGCTTTAAATACTTCAGATTGAGTGTCAGATACAACCAATGAATATTCATACCCTTCATTATCTAAAGAAGCGTATTTGAATTTATCTACAACCTTCTGCATTACCCTGTTGTAAAAGGTAAACAATGGGTCATAGAAATATCTTGTGCCTTTACCAGATTGAGATATTTGTGCGTTTAATGTTTTTTGTGGTACATATCCTTCTATAATACCTCTTGCTGCATCAGGTATATTCAATATATCTGACATCATTCTCCTATACATATCTATCTGATTAATTACAGATATAATATCTCTTGGCATTTCTATTGCACCTTGCTGCATGAATTTCTGAACCTGCTCTCCTGCATCTGTGTCCATACCCTTTACAACGTGCACACGCATATCGGCTATGTCAGATACTACTTGCGCTGCATCTACGCCCTCATCTAAATAAGAGCCGTTTATTAAATAGAATGTACCTTTTGTTTGATTAACCCAATGGTCAAGCTTTGTTTGTAAAAAGTCTACCCTATCTTGATAGTTACACAATATTTCAGGGATACCCATGTTCTTGCCATAAACACTCATTGGCTGACAGAACATAAAATCTAAATCAGTATTTGCAGGGTTTTTCCAATCTTTTGTTATGTTGGTTGATACTTGAGCATCTATAAGGTATTTATTACCTATCATAGTTGTTTCTCTCAAGCATTGTCTGTATTCTTCTGATTCGTCTTTTTTATAACTTGCCCATTGACATTCCAATACTGCAATACGAGGAACGCCATCAACGTTACTATACCAATTAAATGTAGGACTTCCTACGGTGTTGTTGTAATAATCCCAACCATAATATCCCATTGGCAAGTTCATTCCGCTAAAAGCTATCTTCTGTATCTCCTCTAATCTTTCTTTGCCTAGCTTAGTTCCGAATTTAGCAGCTACCTCTTGAACAGTCATAAAGCGCAAGCGACCACCATAAGCATCGTTCCTGTGTTGGTCGCTTAAACTTGCTGGACTAAATATAGCCTCGTGGCTTGGTATCCTTTCAATTAAAGGATAGCCGTTTTCTATTTTAATATGAGCACCTATTAAACCTGTTATCAAAGCATCTTTTGCTCCTTCTACAAATTGCTCTCCTAAATAATTTCTGTAATAAGCATCTCTAGCTACATTAACAGCAGCTTCAGCATAGTTTTCTCTGAAGTCAACGCTGCCTAATTGCATACCTGCGTTCTTTAAAAACTTCTCACCATTTGCTGTTTTAAAGTATGCTACATATTTCTCGTTCATATATTGAACCATGTCCTTTTGATTGAACATAAAGTTCGCCATATCATCAAGCAATCTCTTTCTGCTTACGATTTCTTCAGAAACAATATTACATTGAACAATTTTAGGTATACGCTTGGTTATCTCAATAATTGGCTCAATAGTGTAATTAACATATTTGAATATGTCTTTACCCCTGAAGGTTTTTACAAGCAACCTGCTACCATCAGAGTTTATATTAGTATAGTTATAGTTCCAGTTTCTTTGTATTCCAAAATAGTAATCACGCCATATCATACAACGAGTAGCGAAACCCAATGGCATACCTATTTCTTTTGCATCTAAGCTCCAACGAGTAGGAACATATACAGGCTGATTCCAACGAGAGGCAATAAACCTTGCCGTTGCGATATATGTATCATCATCATAATCATCAACAAGCTGATTAGGCAAAGCGGTAAGCGTTTTATTGCCAATGTAATTTCCTGTATCTATAATACTCATACTCCAAATGTATAAATTCCTTTACGCATTTACAATTTTTTTCCTTCTTATGAAAGTTCCGTCCGAATTTAATACATTTTCATAAATAATCCTACTTGTAACTACTTTTTTAACTTCTTTCTCTGGGTCAAAGTTACCACAAGCCATAGTGCCAACGCCATAAGCATCGGCTAAATCAGAGTTTTTTAGACCATAAATTAATAAGTTGTCTATAATTCTAACAGAATTTATCTTATGTCCATGAAGCCTTAAATACTTGTTCATCACCGATGTTCTGTAATCTTTGTTATTACCATCTATATATATGCCATAAGCGTCTGTGCTTTTTTCCATTAGCTTGTCGGTATTGTGTTTCTTTAACTGCCTTATTAATATCCTTTGCTGCCCTTCTGCCTCAAACAAATCCGTTAGCGTACTACCTGCACTTGCGTTCCTTTCAGGATAAGCCCTGCATCCTCCGTATCTGTTGTAATACATACATAGCCACATTGCAGCTTTTTCTACCAAGTGCCTTTTCTCTGGTCTTATAAATAGGTTAGCCACATCAACATACTGATTATCACCAGTTACTCTATGGACAACAACAGCAAACTTAGATTTTTCTTTACCATATTCGCCACCTTTACTATTCTTGTTTGTGCTGTTTTCTGCGGTGCTTGTTGCGTCAAGCCCTACTCTATAAGAATGATGCTGCTCTACAGGCTCAAACATCTCAATAGTAAACTGACCTTCTGTTTTTGTTGGCTCTAAAATGATTTCCTTGTTATACATCTTTATGTTATACAAGGGCTGTGGAGCACGCTTCATTAAAAGCTCCTTGCGCCTTTCTTTAAGCACCTCCATCACATCAGCCTCTAATCCACCTTCTACCTCTATCTCAAATACATCTTTAATGGTTTCAGGATTCTGCCTTCTGAATATAAGTTTCTCGCTATCTGATAATGTTTCTAGTGTGTTTTGATAAAATCTTTTAGCCTCATCTATTCTTGGTCTACCAAACTCATCTATATAATCTGCGCTCCTTCCTCCCAAGTAATACGGGATAAACATTCTATAAAGTTTACTATTGGTAAACCCGTTTGCGTTTCTCTTGCTTGGGTCTGAATTATCCCATATTGTTTGTGCGTCAACAAGAGATTCTGATTCCAAATTCTCTGCCGTTGCAATTAACCAAACTTTACCTAATACCAATGAGCCAAAATCCTCTGTTACTTGAGCTATAGCCTTAGCATGATAGTTCTTTAGCGTCATGTCTTTAACTGGCTTTAATGAAGCAAATTCATCCAAGAACGCACGTTTAATTTTCTTTCCCTGAATACCTGCCAACTTAGTTGGTTTAACAGAAAAGCTAACTTGATTACTACCCTCTATCCCGTCTGCACTTTTCCATGCTATTTCATCTTTCTTTGACTCACGCCTTAGACCAATAAGATTCTCTGGCGGTTTGCCCGTTTTAGACACAGACATCTTATTCGACCAAACAGGCAAGCTATTATGAAGCAGCTCGTTTGCATATTGCGTTTTGCCAAATATATCTACCGCCTCGTCATCATTCAACGCTTGCACAATATAACGACCTGAATCTGTTATCATAGCATCAGAAAACATTTCTATTTGTGCGGTCTCTGACTTCCCTAACCTCTTGAGAGAGAAGATGATAGCTCCTGCACACTTAGGGTCTTTCTCACACAAATCAAACATATAAAACAAATCCCTTTGGGTTTGTGTGTATATCATATATTCTGTGCTTGATTCTCTCAAACGCCAATGTGTTAATCCAAAATAATGTTTTCCTGTTATGTATTCAAGAGTTCCGCCAATCCAAATGTAGATTCCATTCTTAATCCTTTTTAACTCTCGTATGTAAAGGTCTTGGCATTGCTGCCTTGAAAGCGTAGCAAAGTCAGGGAACTCTGGTCGATTCCATTTCTGTTCTTTTACAGGCAACCCTTCATTGAATATATCGTGGTCTTTTGTAGGTTTATATATCGGGTATTTAAGACCTTCAAAGCCTTCATATCCATATATGTCTAAGTCAGAAGTGCCTGTTAAGATAATCTCTTTTAAAACATTACTTTCCAAAAGCTACTTTCTTTATGTCTGTATGCGTTATTATTTCTTTCTTACTTAAATCTTGTTGCTCTGGCGATAACCTTGCTTGTATTTTCTTTAAGTTTTCAGCAAGTTCCAATAAGCTATTTAAAACCTTTAATGCGGTTTCTGTATTTTGACGTGAGGTAATGGCTTCTTTCAAAGCCTCTTTAACCCCATCTGCGCTCACTTCAATATCATCCTCTCCCCTAATAGTGAACGGCTTATTAATCATCTCGCTTGTTAATGCCTGTATTTGCTTTGAATAAGCTATGGCAATAATAAGGTCTGGACTTTCAAAAGCTGTGTCAATTTTAAGTTTAAGTTCGGGTGATAGTTTGTGATAGTTTAATTCTTTTTTCTCTGATTCAGTTAGCATCTCTCTTTTTTACTCCTTTCTAAGTGGCACTATGCCTGTTATTTCTATTAAGTTAGCACTATGCTTTTCTTTAATATGTTGTTCTAAAGCATTGACGTGATTAACGCTTGTTATTTCATCAATGTCATTGAACTTGTACTCCTCTTTGTGGTGTGTTCTTATGGCTCTTTCTCCATCAAGAACTACCTTGTAATAAATTATTAAATATATTTGACTCATAATTAGCTTAAATCAACTACCTGATAAACAACATATACTTTTAGTGTAACATCAGGACTTCCATTTGGTGATGGGTCTCCTCCAACAACAGACATCTTAATACTACTATTGCTTATTAATTGGTCGCTTAATTGTGAAGCACCTTGCTGTATTGTTAAATATTGAGTATATGTTGCTGAAACACCTCCTAAGAAATCAGCTCTGCTTAAAGAAATTGCATCTCCAGAAGAACCATCTATCAGTTGTAATTGCAAATTAGATTGGTAATCATCACCTTGAGTATTATTAAAACTAACAGCACAAGATAATACCTGTACGCCTTTATTCGCTCCTTGAGCTGGTACAATCTCAATAGGAACACTATTTAGAGTTGCAACATCAGCGTTTAATATTTCAACTTTAATGCTCTGTGGCACATTTGCTGATAAAGCAATAGTACCATTAACATAAGCCTGATACAAAGTATTAAGTATTGTTAGCTGTTCGTTATCAAATATTGTTGGGCTATTCATTCTGATAGATAATTAATTAGTTTTTGTGTTTGTATTAATGTCAAGCACTCTTTCTGTTCGTTGCAATCTAATATATACATTACAAACGGGAATGTGTCTGGCATCATTTGGTTATTGGTTATACCTCTTGACCTTTCAGATGCCAAAATATTCTGTTGATTATACTGCTTTTGTCTTAATAATTCTAGCATCTGCTCAATTCATTTAGTTGCACAATTCTTTCAAGTTTTATTTGAGCACCGCTTATATCAACTTGCCCGTCTATATTGGACAATTGATTAACTATTGATACCCATAAGTTCATGGCTTCAACATAGTTTTCTCTTATCTTATCCTTGCAATTACAGCAGGTATCAGCCAACTTCATGCTCATTGTTATTAAAGCCTGAAAAGCATGATAGCCAAATAAGAAGTAAACGTAATCAGGGTTTCCATTTGCATCAACTGTTGTATCGTTATA